>Ga0307934_1000549_pt1 | contig 27092 bp, 26 predicted proteins | sample OrgLakmetageno90_FD_201838 | JGI IMG/M metagenome (GOLD analysis project Ga0307934, IMG submission 201838) | Saline water microbial communities from Organic Lake, Antarctica - #90 | ecosystem: Environmental > Aquatic > Non-marine Saline and Alkaline > Saline | place: Antarctica: Organic Lake...
AAGATTCTGGCATTGCACTCGCACTCGCCGCTTCTCAACAAATCGATGCACCGCTCGCGAAAGCTACCTTTGATCAATACACCAAACTCACTAAACTCGGTAAAGGCCAACTCGACAAATCAGGCATAGCCGAACTCACCTTTAAAAACCGGACTACTTAAGGCTAATGAAGGGCCATGCTCCGCCATGGCCGCGCACACAGCCATCGACACCGTTAAACCAAAACAGCACACTCACTGGCATCAACCGCATTTGCACTAACCCGGACACGCGGAGCGCGTCCCTCCAAAACCCTCCCCATGGAAGACAACGCTGCATTGTTGCCGCACGCGGATATGCTGCCACGCACAAAGAAACACTATAATAACATGAACCAAACCCTCAAAAACCGTCTCGGTGAAACGCTCGACTACTCGTTCGCTTTAGGCCATCCTGACACTCGCAAAGCCGACTGGCTCATTATTCTTGGGCACGGTGTTACTGGTGACAAAGATCGCCCCGTTGTCGCCGACACAGCAACCGCACTAAACGCCGTGGGCTTCGACACACTACGCTTTTCCTTCGCTGGCAACGGCAACTCAGAAGGTCGCTTCGAAAAAGCCACTATTTCAAAAGAAGTTGCCGACCTCGAATCCATCATAGACGCCTCCAGTAAAACGTATCCAAATATCGCTTACATTGGCCACAGTATGGGCGGAGCAGTTGGCGTGATCAGTGCCAGTAAAGATGAGCGGATCAAAGCACTCGTTTCTCTGGCCGGAATGGTCGACACCCAAGCCTTTGCTCAAAATGAATACCAAGACGTCACTCCCGATGACGGTTTCATGTGGGAGAACGAGCAATGTCCCTTATCGTCTGAATTCATGCACGACCTTTGCCACACAATACAATCAGTTGAACCACTCGCCCAGACCATCACATGCCCTTGGCTTCTGCTTCACGGAACTGCTGATGATATCGTCCTCCCCAAAGACACACAAGGAATCGCTAAGGTTATGGGCGACTCCGTTTCAGTCCATTGGGTTGCAGGCGCAGACCACAGCTTTAGCGAGTCCTCCCACAAATCCGAGATGACGAAAGCCGTCGCCGAATGGATGACACAAGTAGTGGCTAGATAAACACGCTGCACCCTAATGCCATCACCGACACCAGAGATCAAATGCTTCAAGACACCACCGCTATCCAGCGTGCGTGTCATTAAACAGCGTGTTTCCGGTGAGACCGTATTTCCTCCCGAAGAAGATACTCTCGCCATCGAAGACCCCTTACAAATTTTGCTGATCCTTAAGCGTGAGGGGCAAAGCATTGAAAAGCCGCTCATGGTAACCATGCGGACTCCCGGTCTTGACGAGGCGCTTATCCATGGTCTCCTTTATAGTGAAGGCATCATACAATGCCGTGAAGACATTACTCGAATAGAACTTTCTACAGGTAATCCTCACGCAGCGCCGACCCATGCACGTGTTCACCTCCGCTCTGGACTCGACACATCTGCCGCCTCCATTGAGCGCAACTTTTCGGTTCATTCCAGTTGCGGTGTTTGTGGGACTGTCGATATCGGCAAACTCAGTATTCCGACCTCACTACGCATCGACAACGAGTGCACCTTCAACTCCGACCTACTGCATACACTCGCTGCAAAAATGTATGCACAACAAAGCACCTTTCAAAGCACTGGCGGTCTCCACGCCGCCGCACTGTATAGTGTAGATGGAGACCTCAAACTAATTGCCGAAGATATCGGGCGGCACAATTCTTTGGATAAAGTCATCGGCTCGCGCCTGATGTCTGATCAGACGGCAAACGACTACCCTATCCTTTGCGTTAGCGGTCGCATGAGCTACGAGATTCTACAAAAAGCTATCATCGCACGAATCCCCATCATTGCCGGCGTCGGTGCACCATCCAGTCTGGCCGTAGCGCTCGCCAATGATTTTAATATCACTCTGATTGGCTTCCTTAGAAATCACTCTTATAGCATCTATAGCTGTCCTGAGCGCATCCACCACCCTAATCAGCAATGAGTCAACAACCTGAAGCCGAGCCACCTCGCAACCTCAGCGAGTTACAACGTAGTCATCCACCGGATACTGCAGTCGGCGCCAAAGCAGTCACCTCTTCACTCAAACATATTCAAAAGCAAGCGGGCTTCACCAAAGGCACCAAGGCGCTGCTGCAGCTCAATCAAAAAGGTGGCTACGACTGCCCGAGCTGCGCTTGGCCCGACCCCGACGGAAAACGATCCACTTTCGAATTTTGCGAGAACGGAGCCAAGGCCGTCGCCACTGAAACCACGAAAAAAAGGATCGGTCCGGATTTCTTTGCCCGCCACTCGGTCACCGAGCTCGCAAAGAAAACAGATTTCTGGCTTAACGATGCCGGACGTTTGACCACGCCGCTCTGTTTAGACGAAGGTGCCACATACTATCGCCCCATCAGCTGGAAGGAGGCCTTTCAACTAATCGCCGATGAACTCAATAAGGCAGAAGACCCCAACGAAGCGATTTTTTACACCTCCGGCCGCGCTAGTAACGAAGCCGCATTTGTCTACCAACTCTTCGTCCGGCAATACGGCACCAACAACCTGCCCGACTGTTCCAACATGTGCCACGAATCCAGTGGTGCCGCCCTCAGCCAAACCATCGGCATTGGCAAAGGCACGGTCACCCTGGAAGACATCGAACAAAGCGATTGCCTCATGATCATGGGGCAAAACCCCGGAACCAATCATCCCCGTATGCTCACCTCCCTCGAGCAAACCGTCAAAAACGGCGGAAAGATTATTTCAGTGAATCCGCTCTTTGAAACTGGGCTGAAAGCATTCGCGCACCCACAGAAACCTTCCGGCCTCGCTGGCCTTTCAACTACACTCGCATCGCTCCACCTACCCGTTCGCTTAAATGGTGATCTCGCCTTTCTGAAAGGTCTTATCAAATGCGTCTTTGAAACCGAAACCGCCGCTTCCGCCAGTGCTATCGATCATCCATTCATTGAAGAATTCACGAAGGGTTACCAAGCACTAAAAGACGAAAATGCAGAACTTGAATGGAGTGATCTCTGTGGGCAGTCCGGACTCAGCGAAAAGCAAATCCGTGAGGCCGCCGATATATTCATCCATGCTGAAGAAGCCATCACTTGCTGGGCCATGGGCCTCACGCAGCACCATAACTCAGTCGAAATCATTCGTGAAATCGTCAACCTCCACCTGCTCACTGGCAAAATCGGGCGACCACGCAGCGGTCTCTGCCCTGTGCGCGGGCATAGTAACGTGCAAGGCGATCGCACTATGGGTATCTGGGAGAAAATGCCAGAGACCTTTCTTCAGCAGTTGGAAGCCGAGTTCGACTTCAAAGCCCCACGTCAGCACGGCTACGACACCGTCGGTGCCATCCAAGCGATGCACGCAGGAAAGTGTCGCGTATTTGTTGGCCTGGGCGGCAATTTCCTCTCGGCATCACCGGACACTCATTACACCGCCGCCGCAATACGCCGCTGCGCTCTAACTGTCCAGATCGCCACTAAACTTAACCGCGGTCATCTCATTACTGGTAAACGGGGCCTTATCCTCCCCTGCCTCGGCCGCACTGAAATAGACCAGCAAAACAGCGGCCCTCAAATAGTTTCCGTCGAAAACTCCATGGGAGTCGTCCAAAGTTCACGCGGCCCATTCCAACCCGCTGCACCCGATCTCCTTAATGAAACTGCGATCATCTGCCAGATCGCTCAAGCCACGCTCGGCAACCAAAGCCAGGTTCCATGGCAAAGCTTTATCGATAACTACGACCACATTAGAGACCGGATCGAAAAAGTCATTCCCGGATTTGACGATTACAATCGCCGCGTCCGCCAACCCGGCGGTTTTTATCTACCGAATGGTGTCAAAGAAAGACAGTTCAAAACTTCCAGTGGCCTCGCTGAATTTTCCATAAATCCATTAAAACCAATTCAACTGCAATCGGATCAATTGCTCTTACAAACCTTCCGCAGCCACGACCAATTCAATACCACCATCTACGGCATGGATGACCGCTACCGCGGAATCAAAAATGAGCGCCGCGTCCTTTTCATGAACCCAGAGGACATGCAAGCACGCGGACTCGTAGCCGAACAACCCGTTGACATCGTCAGCCATTTTAAAGGTGAAATCCGCAGGGCTGAACTCTTCCTGATCATTCCTTACGATACGCCGAAAGGATGCACCGCAGCCTACTACCCTGAAGCCAACGTGCTTGTGCCCATCGATTCAAAAGCCGAAACCAGCCACACTCCGACCTCCAAATCGATTGTCATCACGGTCAAACCCGCGCAACCCCAATAGTAGGGCTTCCACTTGTCAAAGATTCAGAGCTTGTCGAAGGATGAACGCGGCCGGATCGAAAGTCGTCCCTGTATAAGATCTGAACGAAACAACCGCGGCATCGCACAAGTGCGAGTCCTACATTCCCGTACTTAATCGTAGGGCTTCCACTCGTGGAACGCCGCCTTCCCAATTACACCGTCTTAAAAAATGAATCCCCAACGAAAGACGCACGAACTTCGTAAAGGCCGGCTATCGATACCGAACACACGAATTTTCCTCACACTTTGCACCCACAAAAGAGACAAAGGACTAAACAAAGACAGCCTAGCCACTGAACTAATCGACCAATTCCGCCGGCTTCACATAGATCAGAACATCGATCTATACTGTGCGACGGTCATGCCGGATCACATACACATGCTTTTTCGCCTAGGCCAGAATCTGCCCCTACCAAAAATCATTACAAAATATAAAACACTCACTAAGCGCACACTCGCCGAGCATCATTTAAAGTGGCAGGCAAATTACTACGATCACCGCCTCAGGTCAGAGACCGGTTCTGAGGCCTTTACAAAATACATCTTTTTAAATCCATATAGAAAGCAGCTCATTTCAACAGAAGCAGTTTGGCCTTACTGGATCATAAATCGTAATTACAATCCAGAACTGCTCACTGATCTACGTAATGGAACGCTACCACATCCAGAGTGGTTAAATACTGCCCAAACATAGAACAAACAATAAGAGAAGATTTCACAAAACTTAAACGCTCCCCCCAATCGTAGGGCTTCCACTTGTCAAAGGCACAGAGCTTGTCGAAGGATGGAACGCCGCCGTATCGAAAGTCGTCCCTGTATAAGATCTGAACGAAACAACCGCGGCATCGCACAAGTGCGAGCCCTACATTCCCGCACTTAATCGTGGGGCTTCCACTCGTGGAACGCCTCCGTATCCAAGCCATGCTTACACCTGTCGACTTATTCCATCGGGAAATCGGCAAGCAACTCTTCTGCATTCCATGGAGCTGAGCGTGAACCATATTGATCCATGTAACCATCCATGGCCTCTTCTGAAATTTCTGCCGCGGCGTTACCCCACTCTTGACGAATGTAAGAGAGCACACCTGCGATTTCACGTGGCTTGAGATTCAAACCGTTCGGGCCAAATGCTGGCATATTGCCATTATAATTATTTCCAGCCACGACGATCGGACCGTTTAAACCGTTGACCAAAATACGGGCCAAACGCTCTTCGGACCCAGTTACCCATGCGGATGCGACTAGCGGTGGATAGACCCCAGTTACGCCTTGTCCGGTCGCTTGGTGACATTGCGCACACTGATTACGGTAAATTTTCGCACCGACTTCGGCTAATGGAATAGGTGGCGGCGGCTCAACGAATGCACCTGGATCATAGTAGGGCGAAAAAGCATTTTTATCGAAATCACCTGAATACTCGACGAGGTAAACCCCACCCCAGAAACACAAAGCGGCGAATGCGAAAAGTAAAAAGATCGGCACCGGAGAAAAGCCTTCTTCTGGCTCATTTTTTTCACGCATTAGCTGCGCGTGCACATCTTGCATACGCTCATCTTGCATACCCGCTGTCTCCAGCGATGCCTTGCTGTCAGGATCCGGGCCTTTGTTATGTTCGTCTTGGCTCATCTTTATGGAATAATTGCCTCAGGTAGGCTGTAATCAACTTTAAGGTTAAGAAGGTATTCAACGAGTGCAGTCGCGCGCTCAGTCGGTATCACTTCATAACCTTCTTCAGGACCATATTCAGATGCGGGTGGAAAACTCAAAGCATCCTTAGATGGTGAATCACCGATTAACTGTGTATCATATAAAAATGCGAAAGGCGGCATTGTCGAACCTTTGGAGACGATTTGCGGATTGAAGAGATGCAGGTGATGCCAGTCTCGACCTGCTTGACCGGCAAAACGACCACCCACATTTGCAAGGTCAGGCCCTGTCCGCATCGTGCCGAGTAAGACACGCTCCTGTAAAACATAATCGCGGGCAACTGTTTGGCGAGCACCCCATCCACGATCAATATCCGCGCCAAAGCCTTCTCGCCTAATCTGTTGGCTGTGGCAATAAATACAGCCCATTTCTATGTAGACCTGCTTACCTTGTTGAGCGATTCCAGGTGATTTTAAAGGATACAGCGTCTCGCCTTCCAATTGATTGCCATCTTCGTCCAAACGTTCCGTTGTCGGCGTTAAATCACCTATTTGTAGATTACTGGAAAGGATTAAGCCCGTAAAAGAAAAGGCTAAGGCAAAGAAAATACCGCAAAAAAGTAATGGCAGATTTTTCATTAAGCTGCGCCCTCCTCGCTAGTTTCAACCAACAATGTCGGACCTTGTTTAGCGCGCACTGCACCCGCGGCAAATAACATCCAGAAAAAATTAATCGCAAAGGCTATATGCCCAACGGTCAAAAATAAACCCGATACCGAACGAGCTTGGAGCCAAGGCACCGTATTTTGAACAACCTCAAGAAATGGAATTTCTGCATTGTTCATTTCAAGCCCTTGGATCCAGCCACCCACTTGTAGTGCCACGATCATAATGGTGATTCCAATCGCACAACCCCAGAAGTGAAGCTTTATCAATCCAGCTGAGGGCCACTCACGCTTCAACAAACGTGGCATCATGTAGTAAACTCCACCGAACATGATCATAGTGAAGAATGCATATACACCATGGTGTGCGTGCCCAACCGTGAAATGAGTAAAGTGAGTGATCTCATTGACCGAGCGAAGTGCCATCGCCGAGCCGATCAAACTGACTAAAGTGTAAGAAATCGCTCCAAAGACCACAAATCGAAGGGTCGGGCTTCGCCAAACTTCCTTATGCATCCATACAACAGACATGTGATGATTCACACCGACAACAATCACTGGAATTACCATCATAACCGAAGCCACAATACCTGCTGAGATCAACCACACGGGGATCGGCCCTCCAATAAGGTGGTGTATCCCCGCCCAATTATAGAAAAGTGCAAGCGCCCAAAAACCTAGCACCGATAAATAATAAGAGTAGATAGGACGGCCCAACACTTTAGGAATCAAATAGTAAGCGGTCGCTAAAGCCATCGGTGTAAACCAGAGTCCCAACACATTGTGCGCGAACCACCAGTTAGTGACTGATTGGACAACACCACGCACCGGAAACCAAAGGATCATAAACTGTGCAACGATGTATAGCCATGGAAACCAAAACAATGCCGCCAAAATATACCACTGCGAGACATAGACATGTTCACCTTTACGAAACCGGAAAGCTAAGATTCCCCAAACTCCGATCAATGAATAAGACACTGCCAATAGCGGCGTCGCATAAGTGGGAATCTCGAGCCATTCGACCGAAGTGATATCACCAAAAAAGATACCGAAAATCCCTACCGTTAACCCTATATTCCAAAAGACACCTGCGATCAGAAGCAAGCCCTTGTGCTGTATTTCAGATCGGCAAAGCCGTGCCATGATCCAAAGGCCGACCGCGAAAATGATGTTAGTCGCCCAACCCAGAGCCATCGCATTTAAGTGGATCGAACGAACACGCCCAAAGGTGAACCATTCTGTTCCACCCAGAAAATCGGGCGTGTGTGCCTTGAATGCAGCGATCAGAGCAAACACGGTCCCAATCATTAACCAACTGATTGCTGTGATAACAAAAAAGAGTGCCGCAGAGCGAATCGAAGCATCGATCGCACTTAATTCAGCACGTACTGCCTCGTTCGGAGAAGAATACAAAGTTTCTGCTGGCTTGATGGACTGTGGAGCTTGGCTCATTGAGTAAAAATATAAAATCAGGTATGAAACATTAGAAATTGTAGACTAGAGATAAAAGTAAACGGGGCGTTTAAAAAATCGCAATTCGGGGTTTCTAGTTGTCCTTAGTGTTTATCTGGGAATTGGTCCGATACTTCGCCTTCAGGCTCTTCTTCGGTAAAAATTGTATTCGCTTGTGAGTCGAAGTCCTTGAGTTGTCCTTTCTTCGCCGTCCAGTAGAGCGCACCTGCAGCAGTCACAAAAAAGAAAATACCTAAAACAATAATCGGAAGTAGGTCTGTATAGTTTTCAGCATCCATTCGCTAGTTCATCGTTTCGGACGCATTCTGGTAGTTTGCTAATGTCCGCTTCATAGCCTCCTCGATTGGAATACGCACAATACCTGCATCTGCGTTGATAACAGCGTATCCTTCTAACTTGCTTTCGCTCGTCGCACGGGCGGCATCAGCTGTTTCTTGTCGCTTCGCAACGACTGCTTCATCTACTGGCAGCGGCCGATTTGGCAGATACGCAATGAAGATGATGAGCACGAATATCAGGATCGCACCTAAAGCACCTAAGAAGGAGAACAGGAAATTACTTTTAGAAATTATTTTTTCAGACATCGGAATTACTCAGCGTAGTTAAGAGATGCGACGATATTAGGATCACGAATTGGAATGGGCTCAGCTTTTTTCATGCTCCGGCACATAGCCCAAATACAAATACCACCAACACCAATCAGCGCCGCTACATCAAAAATAGTCACTGAAAACTGGCGAACAAGGTAACCATCGTGGCCATCCGGATTTGGCAGTTTGCCGGGTATGATATTCCAATACAAATCAACTAAATGGAAAATCAAAATCCACGATGCAACTAAAACAGAGCGCCAAACGACCACCTTAGTCTTATACCAAAGCAAGCACAGGAATGGAATTAGGAAGTTACAAAAGACTAGGCACATGCTGATCCACCACCAAGAATTCAAGCTACCGTCAAAATTCTTTTCACGAATATTATACCAGAAAGTTTCCTCAGGTATGTTAGCGCTATAAATTAGGAAATATTGGGAGAAACTTATGTATGTCCAAAAAATGGTAAAGGTCAGCATCAGGCAGCCCAAATCATAGCGATGCGCCTGCTTTAGAATGCCTTTCAAATAGCCCTTGTAAGCTAGAATCACACAAAGGATAACCAGCACGCTAATCGCTGCCCGCATACTCGCGGCGAAAAACCATACGCCATACATGGTGGAAAACCAGTGATACTCTAACGACTTGAACCAGTCGATCGCACCAAGTGTAGATCCAATCGCGACAAGGAAGAGTCCAAGCGATGCAAGTCGGCGAGATTTGTGCGTGTTGTTCACGTCACCGGTCGTGTCCGTATCGAAAGACCACTTGCGGAGTAAAGCAGAAATACCAATAAGAACACCGAAAACCACAAACGTCCGGAAGACGAAAAAGCCTACGTTCAGATAAGGTGACTTCCAGTTGTAGAGCGGGTCATCTGCAACCGTTCCGTGGCCCGGCAAAGCATTAGTCCCGTCCATCCACTTCCATAAGATACCTGGATTTTCGTGAAGCAGAGGCACGAGCAAAAGAGGAATAAAAAGCAGGAGCAGCCAAGGAAACGTTGCGAAGTAGTGCTCACATTGGCGACGAATAATCGTGGGCCAGCGCGCATGAAAAACATGCCATATTAAAGTCAGAAAGAGCATCCCAACACCAATTGAGAGCCAAAACCCGATACCGAGCAACCAGCTCATAAGTGGGCGCGGATCGTCGTTAGAGAGCCCTTGGAAAAACCCGACACCAGCGATCACGAGGCCAACCAGCCCTACGATAAAGGCGATACCGCCGACATTCGTGCCTTTGTTGTTAATTACGTCCGAACTCATAGCTTAAATTCCTAATTCACTGCGTTGTGCTGCAGATAACTCAGCAGCTTTTGCATTTTGCGATTCCTGAAGAGCACGCATGTAAAGCACGATTGCCCAGCGCTCTTTTGGATCAAGGCGATCCTTTAAACCATACATAAGGCCCTTACCATTGGCGATAACGTCGTAGAGATAACCATCCGTCTCACCGCGAAGGCGGTCATCGTGGTAATTAGCCGCAAGCACGCCGTAAGCCTTCGTCACTCCGTTGCCGTCACCGGATGCTCCGTGGCAAGAAACACAAAAGATTTCGTATTTCTGCTTGCCGTAGACCATCAGTTCGTTGGTGGCTTCCAACGGAAAGCCGTCGTAGAAGGATCCGTCTGGATTCTTACCTTCGAGATAAACCGTATCTCCAAGTACAGAATCCTCAAAATCAGGAGAAAAAACTTCTGTATAATTAAGTTGATTGCCACGCGCGACTGCGTTGGCAGGTAATGGCCGATCGTTGCGGCCATCAGCAAAAAACTCGTTATCTGCCTGCGGGTTGTAACGGGCCTGATGGTCCATATCAGGAAACACTTCAAGTGGCGGTTTCTTACTAATCGACCCGCGGAACCCCATGATGGAAATCACGGTAATGATCACTAAAAAGAAAATTGATAGAAAAATTCGCATCGTTAAATCTAAGCTGAAACCTCCTCGATATCTGTTCCGCCAATTTCTTCTAAAAATTGGCGGGTAGCGATAGGGTCGTATTGAGCGTCACGTGACTCGATCGCGATGACTAAACGCTCACCGGAAACTTCCAAAAATTTATCGCTCTCGAACAGTGGATTGTAGTGTTGTGGCAACATATTCATGATGAACATTCCACCTAAGGTGCCAAAGGCCGACAAGAGTATCGTCAGCTCATACATAATCGGGAATGGAAAGACCGGACTAAAGAACGGCTGTCCCCCGACGATCAGAGGATAGTCAAAAGCATTCATAAACCAAACCATAACAGTTCCGACCGTAAATCCAGTAACGCCACCGCAAAAAGTAAAAATCGGCACCCTAGAGCGTCCTTGACCTTGCGCCGCAGGCATTCCGTGAACAGGGAACGAGGAATACGTATCCCACTTTTTATAACCGGCATCCCGCACTTTCTCCGCAGCATGGAAAAAGGACGGTGTATCCGCAAACGAAGCAATGATTCCGTGTGATTCAGACATTAGTGATGATCTCCTTGTCCACCTTGAGCAACATCGCCATGACCATGGCCATGATCGTGGCCATGGGGATCTGCTGCAGGCATTACAAATTTAACTTCTGCAATCGGCATGAGTGGCAAGAAGCGTAGAAACAATAAAAAGAGCACGGAAAACAATCCAAAGGTGCCAAAGAAAGTCAGTATATCGACCATCGTCGGGGAGTAATAACCCCAACTACTCGGCAAAAAGTCATTAGCGAGCGAAGTCACCGTAATGACGAAACGTTCGAACCACATCCCTACGTTAATAAAAATCGACATGACCCAAACCAAAGCGGCATTTGCACGCACTTTCTTGAACCAAAAAAGTTGTGGTGTGAATACATTGCAGCTAAACATCATAACATACGCCCACCAGTATTGACCGAAAGCACGATTGATAAAGGCAAAGCTCTCATACGGATTTGCTCCATACCAAGCGATAAAGAACTCCATGATGTAAGCGTAACCGACGATCGATCCCGTGCCCAGGCAGATCTTACACATGTTGTCGATGTGACGCTGCGTAATCAAATCATGCAAGCCGTAAAGCGCACGAAGCGGCAGCATCAACGTGAGCACCATTCCGAAACCAGAGAAAATCGCACCGGCCACGAAGTAAGGAGGGAAAATCGTTGTGTGCCAGCCCGGTAGCACGGCAAGGGCGAAGTCAAAGGAAACGATCGTATGCACCGACAAAACGAGCGGCGTTGAAATACCCGCAAGAATCAGGTAAGCCATTTCGTAGTTGCGCCAGTGATTACCAGCGTTGCGCCAGCCCATAGCAAAAATCGCGTATAAATACTTACGGAAAATATCCATTCCCTCGGCTAGCTTCTTCTTTAAAGTAGAGCTGCCCTCGTAAGCACCCGCCTTCAGGCGCAACACCGCGCGATCACGCAGCACACCTAAGTCAGGAATCATTCCCATATACCAGAAGAGCACCGAGACTGTCCCGTAGGTAGAAACGGCGAAAACGTCCCACTCTAGTGGCGAACGAAACTGCGGCCAAATCGCATTTGAATTGGGAATCGGGAATAACCACCAGGCAAACCAAACACGACCAACGTGAAACAACGGGAAAATACCCGCGCAGACCACCGCAAAAATCGTCATCGCCTCTGCCGCTCGGTTAATCGAGGTTCGCCAGCCCTGTTTCAACAAACACAGCACGGCCGAAATCAATGTTCCCGCGTGGCCAATACCAATCCAAAAAACGAAGTTAACGATCGCCCAACCCCAATTAATCGGATTAGCCAAACCCCAGACGCCCACTCCTGTGCTGACGAGCCAGAGCAAACCGAGTCCGGTAAAGCTAGCCGTTACTAAAGCAACTGCCATGCAGACCCACCACCAAGTCGGTGTCGGTGTCTCCACTATGCGGCAAATTTTGTTAGTCACCCACGCGAAATCACGATTGTTCGTGACGAGGGGCTGTTCCACAAGCTCAGCAGGCTGCACTCTAGCGAGCAATGCCGCTTGTGCAGGATCTAATGAGCTTTCTTGAGAAGTCGTAGCCATGTTAGTCGTTAATGCAGATGTTCAAATTAGTGAGCAGTGTGCGATTCAGCTGCATGCGGTGCGGCTTCGTGTCCATCTGCTGAATGGGTGTGATCTGTTGGATACGCATCAGTTGCTTTAGCTTCACTGCCATAGCGCTTCTTATAAGCCTTGTAGGCATACGGCTGTTCGTAGCTGTCTGGCATCTCAGGATTAGGATTTCGTAGACGAGCCAAATAAGTCGTGCGGGGACGTGCATTCAAATATCCAAGCACGGAATAGTTACGATCACTCGCCTTTAACTTGGATACAGCTGAATTCGCGTCCGAAACATCACCAAAGGTAATCGCATCGGTTGGGCAGACTTGCTCACAGGCAGTCTTGATACGGCCGTCCGGAACATGGATGTTATCAGATGCGCCTGCCTTTGCCTTTTGACCTATCTTGGCCGCTTCGATACGCTGCGTACAGAATGTGCATTTTTCCATGACACCACGCATACGAATGGTGACGTTTGGATTTTTCTGCATCTTTTGTAGCTCGGGCTCTTCAACCGGACCGAGTGGGCCTTTGTAAAATTCACCTGGCTTACGCTTGTTCCAATCAAAGAAATTAAAACGACGCACTTTGTAAGGGCAATTGTTTGCACAATAGCGGGTGCCGACGCAGCGATTATAAGCCATCGTGTTCAAACCCTGGCTGTCGTGAACCGTCGCATTGACTGGACAGACTTGTTCGCAAGGCGCATTTTCACAATGCTGACAAAGCATGCTCATGAAAGAAACCTGCACATCTTCCGGAATTGTGTCCGGGCTTGCGCTCTTGGGTTCTGCTGAGAAATAACGGTCCAACCGCATCCAGTGCATTTCACGGCCCCTAAGCACCTGTTCCTTGCCCACGATGGGTATATTGTTTTCGCTTTGGCAAGCTACCACACAAGCCGAACAACCCGTGCAGCTATTCATATCTATAGCCATGCCCCATTGCTGCATCTTCGGAAACTCGTCTTCCTTACCCTTCCAAGCATTTACGTTTGGAGGCGGTGCGTTGAATTTCGGATGTTCGTATGCGGAATTACCCCGATACTGGTTGAGCGACTTCTCTTGTAGCGATTTATCGTCGTCGTGGCCATAATTAGCAGGCGCATGGGACTCGACACCCATACGAGCTGCAAACTCAGGGTGCTTCTTGTAATAAGCTGCAGTGCTTTCGCGAACGATCGCGCGACCTTCCATCGACCAGTGCTCTTGCGTGTTCGCAAGGCGATAGGTTTCTTTGGTCAGCTTTATAGCCGCCCCAAGTGCAACCCCAAGTGTGTCCGAAGTTCTCAGCGCAAATGCATCAAACCCAACGTTCGTGCCCACCCGACCTACTTCAGTCCGCCCCATACCTAAAGGCAATATCAAGGTGTAGTTCGCCATACCAGGAACAACATGGATCGGAGCCTTGATTGTGCGGCCATTGACCGTCAATTCAGCAAGAACCGCCTCTTCTTTTCCACGCTTAAACTCCGCAGAGTTCTTCTGCAAGTTACCCTTGGAAGCTTCAAAGAAGCCACCGTCTTTGTTCATCGGCGATGAACCAGCAAAAATCTGAATGCCTTGCGAATCTTGCAAATCCTTAGCCAGTCGCGGGCTGATCAAAATCGCATTGTCCCAAGTCAATTTAGTCATCGGGTCTGGGCACTCCATCAACCAAGCATTGTTCGCATAACGTCCATCGTAAGTATGCGAAGATGGACTGAAGCGAACTTCTAAGCTATCGGCATTCAAACCAACTGCCATCAACTCGCTCGACTTGATCGCCGAAACTGCCTTGACCGGGTCAAATGTAACTGCTGCTGGCTTGTAAGCGGAGCCTGAAAGTAATCCGTCGCTTAAGAAACCGTTAAAATCAACGCCACCTTCAGCAGTGAAGGTCTTCCGCATGATGCTATACGCATCTGTTTCAGCAGCACCTGCGAGCAAAGCTAAAACTTCCAGCTCATCAAAGGTCGGAAAGAGCGGCTGAATCATGGGTTGCACCGGAACCAAGGTTCCATCCAGTGTACGACCATCCCCCCACGACTCCAAATAATGCGAACGCGCAATCACCGTATCTACGGACAGCGAAGTTTCGTTATTTGTGTAGCTAAGGAAAAGCGTCTTCGTGGCTTTCGCTTGCAGCGTCTTCCAGTCGAGATCGGCTGGCGCATCATAAACAGGGTTACCTCCTATAATAAAGAGTGTCTCAACGGAACCTGTATTAAGGAGTTCTGCGGCTTTTGCGATGCCCGCTTCGGGAGCAGCGACTTCAACTAATTTGACCGGTGCTGATAGCGCGGAGTTAATAGCGTGCACAATCGCATGCACTGACTTTGGTAAATGATCGCCAGCAATGACGAGCGCTTCACCTTTATGGGAAACCAAGTCTTCCGCGCAGGCTTCGATCCACTTCGAATCAACGGACAAGCTGGTGCCTGCTTTTTCTAGTTCAGCAACCAACGGTCCCCCAAACTTCTTGGCTTTCAGAATCGCCGCACCAACTAGGGCGGTAAATGCACCCATTTGGCTCGAAGAAAGTCGTAAGCGATGATCCGCCATCGAACCAGTCGATGTCATCGCACTCTCTACACTGTAAAGACGGCTCATCTTTGAGGCCTCACTCGAATCCTTTACCTTGCGGTTCTTGGCAAATGCGCGGGCTAACCCGACACTGCCCGAGCCCTCAAGCAGGAAATCAGAATCGATCGAAAGCACACGCTTGGCTTTCTTAAAATCAGGAAGACTCCGCAATGGCTTACCATAAATAGAGGCTGCAGCTTGCTCAGAAGCGGTCTCATCAATCGCTGTGTATTCTGTCCAGGTTGCTTTGGGAAATGCTTTTTTGAGCTGCTTCACCAATGCCGCACGACTGGGTGAAGTGCTGGGCTCGGCCAAAAATAGAAGACCTGCTCCTTTATCTGCTTTATGATCGCTCGATATTTCAGTTAGGCGATCACGAATCGAAGCGTTTGAGATTGAGGCTCCGCCTGAACGGCTTTTCGTCGCACGATCTGGATCGTAAAGATCGAGAATGGAGGCCTGCGTATACACATTTGTGCGACCACCGTAAGGCTCGTAACTAGGGTTACCTTCAATCTTAGTCGGGCGACCTTGCTGTGTTTCTACAATCACGGGCACGTTGTCACGCCCGCCCGGAGCCGAAGAAGTAAAATAAATTGGTATGCCTGGAATTACATTTTCAGGCTGCTTTGCATAGGGTAAAATGTATTTCTCAGGGCGTCGGCATCCAGCTGTGCCAAGACCTGCAAGGCCAAAAGAAGCAGCCATTACCTTCATGAAATGGCGACGGTTAACGCCTTCGAGTTCAGAGGCTCCAGCAGGGAATTCGCGCTCTACCCAGTCGCGAAACGCAGGCGTTTCCGCGAGGTCGTCGAGACTCTTCCAATAGCGTGGTCCAGAAAGTTCAGTTTCGTTCATCTTCAAAAAAATTTAGCGGTGGCAGCCAGAGCAGCTTTGTGGCGGGTTCACATCCCAATCGTGCACGAAGCCTTCTATCTCTTCAATGGATTCAGCGTCAGTTGGGCGTTCCCATGCAAGATTATACACTTCTTCCGGGGGACGAATGTAGTCTTCAGGATTTCGGTGACACTCTAAGCAGAAACTCATACTTAGCGATTTAGAGTGAGAAACAACTTCCATTTGGTCTACCCGACCATGACAATCAACGCAGCTTATACCCCGATTGACGTGCACGGAGTGATTAAAATAAACGTAATCAGGTGTCTTGTGAATGCGAACCCATGGAACTGCTTCACCCGTGTCATAACTCTCACGAATGATTGCCAACTGCGGATCGTTCTTACGCACCATGCTGTGGCAACTCATACAGACATTCGAACCAGGAACGTTTGAGTGTCCGGAGCGGTCCACAAAAGTGTGGCAGTAACGGCAATCGATTTCCAACTGACCTGAGTGCAAGGCATGACTAAAGGCAACAGGCTGTGTCGGCGCATAGCCCACACGTGTGTATTTGGGAGTTGCATAATAAGTCACTCCGGCAACGACAGCAGTGACAGTCAGCACTAGTGCTGAGATAACTTTGATCGGGATCGTGTTGACCCACTTCGGAAATACATTCGCCATTACTGTTTCGTCTTCGGTGTAAAAATAAAAAAATTAGTCGTTTAGGAGACTTCGCGTTGAACAGTTCCTGTAGCTGGGCGCACCCGTTCTAATGCAGATTTCGGGGCAACTACATTCGAAGTGTGTTGCGCATGAGAGCTTGAATTAGACTTCCCTGAAGCCTTAGCTAGTGTCGTAGCACCAAGAAGCCCAGCTAGGCCCAGTCCGGCATGCTTGAAGAAATCTTTGCGTGATGTAGTTTTTTTGCGGTTCATCGTGATTAAAGTTGTCTTTTAAAAGTCTCTACAATTCGCATGGCAACCGTTTTTTAAGCTCAATGCAAATTAGCTAGCCCTGTAATGCCATGGATAAGTCAAAACGATACTTGGAAATAAACAATATTACGAAGGGTAAACGTAACACTAATCGAAAGCGTAGCGAACTCGAAGGCCTCCATATAGATTCCGCTCTGGAGCAGGCTCATAGTAGCGACCACCAAAGGCATTGATCCGAATATTCGCGTTATACACTTGGTCAAAGATGTTATTAATGCCCATAAATGGCTCAAAGGTCCACGCCCCAAAAGTTCGTTCGATCCCAAAGCGTAGATCGCTCACGCTGTAGGCCTCAATCGTTTCCGCATTCGCATCGTCCGCATACAAGCTACCCGTAAAGCGTGTATTCCATTTTAGAAAAACGCCTGCGTCATTCCTGTAATTAATCTGTAGATTGCCAAAATGCTCAGGAATTCCGGGCAAACGGTTCCCGCTAAAATCCCCACTTGGTGTATTAAACCGATCGTATGTGAAGTCAGACCACGTGTAACTGAGATCCGCCGATAAGTGTTCAACTAACTCAAACTGCAAAGCGGCCTCGATGCCTCTACGTGAACTCTCACCCGCATTTCGGTAAAAGTCGCGCCCCGGAGACGACAGCAACTCAAAAGGCACCAGCGCATCCTGTATATCAATCTGAAAGGCTGTCAGCTCGTAGCGCAATCGACGACTCGCAAATTCCCCAAGACCTTTGACCCCCAGTTCGAAGTTCGTCGCGGTTTGCGGACCCACGTTCGGATTAAACCCGCCACCAATCGGGTTTGCCAACTCTGTGCTGGTCGGTGTTTCAAAGGACGTCGCCGCGTTTGCAAAAACCGCAAATGCAGGAGCTACTTCCCAAATAATCCCCGCCATCGGACTCGTTTCCGTAAAACTCCGTTCACCCGAGTCATCCCCATCCCCAAGAAAACTGTCATCCACCCTAAATTCGAGAGCGTCCTGACGCAGCGCAGTCGAGAGGGTCAGCGCATCGGTCAGCACATAGCTCGAACTCACAAAGAGCCCTAAGCTCTCAATCCGTTCATTTTGCTGCAAGCTCAACGGCCCTAGAATTCCATTGAGGTTATCATAGTTCTCGCGAGCATCGTCCTGCAGGTCGTAATCGATTCCCGCCGCCAGTTTAAACCGATCACCAGTGAAGCGGTAGAGCGCACCGCCACCAAAGAAGTCCCGCTCAAAAGCTACCTGTCCACCACCCAAAAAGGGCAACTTATTCGCAAAATCACGGTGGGTGTAGTAAGACTTCAACTCAAATGCATGAGAATCATTGAGACGACGCTTGTAGATTAGACCAAATTGCTCCTGCTGAACCGACTCACCACTCTCATATTGCAAATTTCGATCACGTGCCTGCCGCGGATCTGCCCGCGCCTCCGCCTCAGTCAATCCACCCGGATCGTTCTGCAGCGCGAAATCAATTAGATTGATCAAGGCCGAAAGGCTCGATGCTTCCGAAAGTTCATACACAAACTTCACATTGATTCGTTCATTCTCCGTGTCGTTGTTCGCGCGATAGCCTTCATAATCAAGTGTCGTCGCACTCATCAGATAATTCAGCTTACCTACCTGCCCACCTGCCTTGAGCTGACCCTGCACCAATCCATAATCACCCACCGTCCAGCGCGTCTCCATAAACGGAGTTTCCGGCCCGCGTTCCGTCTCGATCAAGATCACTCCGCCGGAAGCGGCCCCATACAGAGCCGAAGCCGGACCACGAATCACTTGCATTGATTCTGCCGATCCCAAATCAAGCCCATCGACGCTTCCCTGCCCGTCCGGAGTCGTCGCCGGTATCCCGTCCACTAACAAACGTATCCCTCGAATCCCGAAATTAGCCCGCGCCCCAAACCCACGAATCGCAATCCGGGAATCCTGTGCAAAATTATACGGATTAAGCACGAACACCCCTGGCACAGTCTGTAGCGATTCATCCAAAGATAGCTGAGTCGAAGCCGTCTGTAACTGCCCTGCATCTATCTGACTGACCGAAAACGGCACACTTAACTCCGGCTCCTCGATCTGTGTCGCCGTCACCGTGTAAGTCGGTAAAACATACACTTCTTCAGCAAACCCCTGAATACAGGCCAAACAAAATAATATTCTAAATAATCGCATTACCGTAAACTCCTCGCAGTGACTAAAAAGCTAGAGACTAGCATAATTATAGCCGCAATAATGGGATGCAGCAAGCCACATGCTGCTAAACACATCCCAATCACGTTATAGACCGCCGCGTAAATCAAGTTGCCGCGTAGTCGTTTATAAATGCCACGGCAAACTTGTATTGCCTCAGGCAATACAGCCAGATCATCGCTAATTAAACGCCCACTCGCCGCCGACTGGGTTAAGTCCGCCCCACTCCCCATCGCAATCGAAGCTACCGCATGTGACATTCCCGGACTGTCGTTTATTCCATCACCCACAAAGATCGGATATTTGCCTGCCGAATTTGCCTGCTCTATTAAAGCACTTTTTTCAGCCGCTCGCATCCCCTGATGCACCATCACCGAAATCGGCACATCCATTTTTGGCTCTGGGTCACCGGTTAGAACAGTCGCCTCGATCGATAGCCCCTCCAGTGCGGACCACAGACCCTCCACTCCTGAACGTATCCGTTCCCTTAATACAAATATCGCTGCTAGTGTGCCCTCCACCCAAACAAAAACCGGTTTACCTTCACGATCTTTTAATGCAGCCATAGCCGCCTTTAACTCCACCTCATCTGTCGCTAATTCGTGCGAACCAATCTGCACAGTGTTGCGCTCCGTATCCGATAGCTGACAACTCGCCTGCACACCCCGCCCCGGCAACAACTCCCAATCACACACTTCTACCAAAGTATCTGTCTCCGGTAAACCAGCGACTAAACTTTTTGCCAAAGGATGTGTCAGCCGCGACTCCACCGCCCGCACCATGGCAAAAACCTTATTGCGCTTTGCCTGCCAATTCTCAGCCACCCATTGCTCAGACACGCGTAGAGTCGCCTCACTCAAGGTGCCTGTTTTATCGAAAAAGACCTGTTTGGTCTGCGCGAGCGAATCGATCAGTGCACCATCTCGACTGACCAGACCCAGTTTCGATAAGCGCAACAAACCATTCCAAATCGCCACAGGCGTCGCCAATCCCAAGGCGCATGGACACGCCACCAATAAAACAGCCATACTATTTAAGACCGCCTCAATCCAGGTTCCAAAGACCGACCAATAGACCGCCGTCACCACGCTCACCCCCGCCACCACCGGCAGGAAAAACTGTATCAACCGATTCGCCTGCGTCTGCATCTCCGAAACGCGACCCGCTCCATCCTCGACCGTCGCTAATATCTGATCCAACTCGCGCTCACCCCAGGCCACGGCTACTTCGACCGTAAACGATCCATCTTCCGACCAAGTGCCAGCCCGCACCCGATCTCCCTTCCGTCGCACCACCGCCGAGGGTTCTCCTGTAAGCGAAGTCTCCCGGACGAAGCCCGCCCCCTCAAGCACGATCCCATCAACCGTAAAGGCCATCCCCGGATCCACCCGAACCCGATCACCAATTGATATATCTCGCACGGCCACCCATTCCAGGTCGTTCGAGCAGACTATACGCTGAGCCTGATCATACGTCTCCCGGACCGCGTCCGTCTCCGTCTTGAGTTTCGACTGCGAGCGCTCACTCAACAGCCGCCCTACCGTATAAATCGCGATCACAATCGAAACCACCTCGTAGTAAACACCTCCTTCACCGGTCACACTACTGACAACCGAGCCCACAAAAGCCCCCAACAGACTCAGCGTAAAAAGCCCCTCAATCGAAAGCCGCCGCGACCGCAACATGCTCAATGTCGAGCGAAACAAAGGCCCGCCCAAAAACACAACCACAATGAAAGACGCAAAAATCAGCCCGCCATGTAAAACCTTGTAAGCCGTCGAACCAAAAGGCGGCGGTGTCATATTCAAGGCCAGCGAAAACATCATTCCCTGCCCAGCAAAGACACAAGCCACCGCGATCCGTAGCCACGACCGTGACTGCACGAGATCCAAATCATCGCAGCTCGCCGCATCCGTCCGACAGATCACGACCGACCCGGCAGATGCACTTTTAGAAGAAGTTTTCAAAACGTTTTGTTAGGTCCACCTGAAAAATACGATTGCATGAAGTTGAGCAGATACCCGTTCTGGACTATCTGCCAACCGCTGGGCAAGATATTAAGCAGATTCATCCGATGCATCAAGAAACCTCCAAAGCTCCCGAACTCAAAGGTCGCTACGTCGTCCTCCTCATTCTTGCCCTCACCGCAGTGGTCGGCACCTTCTTCATCTATGTGGGCCCGAAGGCCACCGAGAAAACTCCAGGCATCGTGCACGTCGGCATCCGCTATCTCAACGAGCAAACAATTGAATTCCTAAAATACGGCAAAAAAGGGCCCCCTGCCACGATTGAACTGGTCAACGAGTCCGGCGAGGTTGCCTACACCATGAACGATCTTCGACTCGGGCGTAACCTCATGCCACTCGAAGAACTTCCCTCCGGGCCCTATACCGTCCGTGCCAGCTCCGAAGATTTTCAAACCGTCGAAGTCCCCGTCATCGTCGAAGGCCGCATGCTCAATCCCACCGCCGGCATCGAATTCATCCCCGGAACCTACGCCGACTACAATATGATCGGCATCCGCTTCCGTCCATTGGAAACGAAGTAACTGGGGGACACACGTGTCCGCAAAGGTGCCAATGTGCCCAATCACTAGTCTAAGCCCAAAAGTGAAACCGCGGCCACCCCAGCAATCGCGGCCATGCGGGAGCATGGCCCTCCAGCTCCAACCAACGTAAAAGCGACACTCTTGTAGCTTCCCCTCGCTCCACAGCCGCCAAGCTAAACCATATGCTTAGTCGTCGTTATCGAAAAAACCACAGACCGATTACAATTACGACAACGATTAAGGCCCGCATCCCGTATCTCGTATCTCGAACCCCGCATCCCGTATCCTGTATCTCGAACCCCGCATCCCGTATCCCGAACCCCGCCCCACTTACCCTTTAACCGCGCTTGCCAGAACCGTCTGAAAGTTGGGGGCCTCGGCTTCTTCTGCGACTACATTAACCTCGATTTGGCGAAAACCGGCGTCTTTTAAAAACTGGTAAAGCTTATTCTCGGAAAACCCCAGCCACACATCGGCATACAGTTCGCGGGCTTTTTCAAATTGGTGCTCCAGCAGATCAATGATGATCAACTTTCCACCGGGCTTTAGTATCCGATACGCTTCCGCAACCGCCAACTGAGGCCCCTGCGCGTGGTGCAGTGCTTGGCTCAATAGAGCCAAATCATAGGTATCCTTTTTCAGCGGCACCGACTCGATGTCACCCAATTCATAGTGCAAATTGGTAAAGCCGTTCTTCTTCGCCAACTCACTGCCAAACTCGACCATCTTCGGAGAATTATCTACGCAGACAACCTGCTCCGCCTGACGCGCCAACAACTGAGAAATCAATCCCTCGCCCGCTCCCAAATCCGCCACCTTGATCTTTGGAGTCAAATGCAGGAGAAAGTGCCCAATGGCTTCCCAACTACGACCGGGACAGTAATTCTTGCCCAAGCGGCCCGCTACTGAATTAAAATATTGCTCTGATCGCTGCTTACGCTTCTCCAGAATACGTTTCAAATTCTGTCGATCTTCAGCGATCTGCTCGGTCGACTCGACCGAGCGACACGCCGCCATCATCAAATCCATTCCCACGGGCTCGAAGTTTAGATTGATCGCATAAAAAGTCTTTTTACCTTCACGGCGATCATGCACTAATTCGCCCTGACGCAATAAACCTAGGTGCGATGATATACGCGACTGCCCCATATCCAAAACTTCTTGAAGTTCAGCGACCGACAATTCTTCGATCGTGAGTAGCGAAAGAATCCGCACCCGCGTCGAATCAGCCAACAACTTCAAAATCTCCCAGGAATCTGCCATAAAACACTAAGAAGAAGCGAGTTCAGCAGATTGGCGAGTCATAAAAGTGATACAGACATTTCATAGTATGGTTATGAATAAGTCTTCGCTTTATTCCGAGCGTATAGCTGTTATCTTAGCCGCCTCTCGTATCAATGCCGCAACGGGCAACAGGGTCGTAAAAAAAAGTCCACGCAATCTAACATTTTAGCCGCTTCTTCGGTCAACGCCTCAACGGGCAACAGGCCTCCGAAATAACCACTTCCAATCGACCGTCCCTCCGCTCCGCCGCCTGCGACCGCCCCCTTGGTTTTATAGCTTTAGCCGTCTTCCCCGCCCAACTGACGTTATATCCAGTTCCTGCTTTTGTTTGTCAGCCGCCCAAAGGGCACCCGCTTCCTCTCCCTCCGCTTAGCTTCGGGCATAAGCAAAGGAAGAGGCAAAGAGAACTTGAGTTTTATCCGAAAATGAACGAACTTGGTAATTATGACCGATAAACAAATGGCAATGGATGCACTGGACCAGCTTCCTGAGACAGCTTCTTTCCTTGAGATTAAGGAAGAGTTGGAAATCGTTGCCGGTTTGAAGCGCGGTTTGGATGCGTCCGAAGCCGGACAGATCAAGACCTCTGGCGAGGTCAAAGAAATGGTTGGATCGTGGTTTACCAAATAGTTTGGACGGATCCGGCGATTGCCAACTTGAAGGAGCTTTGCGAGCACATCGCAAAGGATAATCCTGAGGCGGCCCGAAAGCTCGCGTTGGAACTAATTGAACACGCTGAGAGCCTGGAAACGTTACCTTTGCGGGGGAAAGTCTACCCGAAGTTTGGCAACGGCCAGATCCATGAAATCCCATATCGGGGCTACCGCATCTTTTACAAAATCTATGAGGATCTTAAGCGGGTGGATATCCTTCAGGTCTGGCACGGTGCTCGTGACGAGCCGGGATTTATCCTCAAGGCTTAGCACTTGCTTTTAGCGCGTCTTCAGCGTTGTCTGGTATTGCCTTTGATAGCTAGGGGACGATTTTCAAGAGGGGCATGAAACGAACGAAAGGGACGCTTCTGTAAAACTGGTTTTGGTGCACCTTGTGCCGCTTACTCTTTGATTGGTTGGGAACTAAAAAAGTCCACGCAATCTAACATTTTAGCCGCTTCTTCGGTCAACGCCACAACGGGCAACAGGCCTCCGAAATAACCACTTCCAATCGACCGTCCCTGCACTCCGCCGCCTGCGACCGCCCCCTGATTCGATGGTATAGGCCGTTCTCCCGCCCAACTCACATTATATCCAATTCCTGCTTTTGTTCGTCAGCCGCCCAAAGGGCAGCCGCTTCCTCACCCTCCGCTTCGCTTCGGGCACGCCTTCGGCGCACTGTCGCGCTACGTCGGGTGGCTCGTTCGCACACTCCCTCAAACAACCACCCTACGAAGTTTTGACATAATGTGGTGTTGGGCTGTCACCCGGCAAGTTAGCAGGGGGCGGAGGCAGAGTAAGCTACGCCATATTCGGCTAGATCGTTTGGCCGATGTTTCCAATCCAACTTCAAAAACAACAAACTCAGTCAAGCTGCTTTCCTAATTGCTTGGACACGTTCACTTCAACAGAGCTTATAAACGTTATCGTCGGCCCATCCCTACATTGGCTCAGAAAGCCATCAGTTGACGAAAGGCGGACCCAAACCGAGCCCCCTCAGCCCCGGTGACACAGACATTGCTACGCTATCTCCGGCGGACCTACGTCCTGTCTGTGGTCCAGCGCCATCTCCGCCTCTACCCTAAACACTCACCTCTACCTGCAAAATCCCACCAGCTAATTAACACATTCAAACCCACCGAAACTGTTCCACCCGATCAGGACGCACCCACACCTCCTTACGCTCCACATCGACCACACAAAATAAGTGACTCTCCTCATAGACCCGCTCGCGTTTGCCTGCATCCAACAAACTTCGCGAAACGCCCTTCAGCCGTTTTGAACTGAGCGGCACTCCGACGTAACGTCCGCACCGACTCAACTGTGGTGGACGCGCCATCGATACTTCACGATTTCGATTGTTCGGTATTCGCACGATCCATTCAGCCTCTAAGGTATTAGTCGCATATACGAATAAATCACTACTGCTTTCCGAATACCAAATATGTTCACCATCTGCCGACCAAGTTGGAAACTGCCCTTGCTGGGTCAAACGGCTGACTTGGTTCGTCGCATAATTCCACAAACGTAAACCGCCTCCACCAATGACCACTTCTGTGCGTCCGCCCGGAGCAAAACTCGCCCCGCGCCCCGCCGCAAAGTCATCGAATTGCACGGTCGCATGCCGCTCACCTTTCATTCCGACCACATAGACGCCTTCTGCCCCCGCGAAAACAATCCGTCGTCGGGCCAGACTAAATGCAATTGGATAATAAGCATCCCGACATAAGGGTCGCCTTAAAATAGCATCGGTCTCCGGGTCGAGCACACACAACTGGTGTCGCAAGACCAGCGCATCCTCCGAGGACACATCACTGGCCAACAATCCAAACAAACGTCCACCGCCTGCTGACTCCAAACTAATCCACTCGAACAACCAAAGCAACCACTGATTCACAGGAAGGTCAATCAGCTTACGTCGATCTCCTGTATCCAAATTAAAAATACGGATTTGACTAAAATCGCGCTGGCCTGACCGATATTCACAGACGTAACGATACACTTCCCGGCGCTGCGCATCATAGGCCAGTGGACAAGCAACGAGGCCCACCTTACCGAAGTCCTTGAGCACTTCAAAATTACCACGCACATGGGAAAGTTGACCATCCATTTCCAGCAAAAGCTCCGGTCCATCGCTGCGAGGAGCAACCTGCTTCCAACCCGAAGCTAATTCCAAATCGACCACCGACATTATGCGGACACCACGTTGATTGGACTGCCCGCAATGAACTGGCGCAAATTGTCTACCGAGGTCTCCAACAGGCGTTTGCGAGCAACCTCACTCGCCCAAGCGATGTGTGGCGTGATCACGCAGTTATCCAGTCCGATCAAAGGACTATCCGCCACCATCGGTTCCGCCCCTAAAACATCCAAACCGGCACCACCCAACGGACCAGTCAATAATGCTTCACGCAGGTCAGACTCATTAATCAATCCACCCCGCGCTGTGTTCACTAAAAACGCACCCGGCTTCATTTTACTTAGAAGAGACGCATTCACGAAACCAGTGTTGTCAGGCGTTTGCGGGCAATGCAGGCTGACCACATCCGCTTCTTTGAAGATCGTTTCCGTATCCGCCCAGCAAAACCCATCGTAATCAGGCGTATTTCGTTCCGTTCGCGCTGAAGCCATAATTCGAGCCCCCATCGCATCTGCGATCGCCCCCACTCGCCGACCAATCCGTCCAAAGCCAACGATGCCGACAGTCAAACCTTCCAGCTCAACCGGTGCCTGCTTCCAATACGAAAAGTGTTCGCTCTGTTTCCAGTCACCCGCCTGCACTGTAGCATCGTGAAGACCTACCTGATTGGACAATTCCAGAATTAAAGCCACCGCATGCTGGGCAGTCGTTGCTGTTGCATAACTAGGCACATTACTAACGGTTACCCCATGCGCTTTCGCCGCTGCGATATCGATTGCATTGTAGCCCGTCGCCAAGGCACCTACGAATTTCAAGGACTCCGCTTGAGCAATCAGGTCAGCAGAAAGCACTACCTTATTAGTGAAGACGCCATAAGCACCACGTATCCGCTCACGCACCACTTCCGGATTATTGGGTGTTTTATCGTGTAGAACCAAATCGCATAGCTCACTCAACTCGCCCCATGCTGCCGAATCGAAATCCAAGGTTCCTGCATCTAATACCACAACTTTCATATCTTAGAGCAAATAGTGGAATCCAAACCGTGCAAGCGGATTGAGAAAATCATGCCTTAATTGAATGATAGGCTCAGTTTTTTGTGAATTTTAGTGCCTCTTTGTGGCCAAAAGAATCAGAGGAGTGGGATTTAAGGAGGCGTTGCTGGACACTGTCTTTCAAAACGGCCCGATAAAA
>Ga0307934_1000550_pt1 | contig 27073 bp, 20 predicted proteins | sample OrgLakmetageno90_FD_201838 | JGI IMG/M metagenome (GOLD analysis project Ga0307934, IMG submission 201838) | Saline water microbial communities from Organic Lake, Antarctica - #90 | ecosystem: Environmental > Aquatic > Non-marine Saline and Alkaline > Saline | place: Antarctica: Organic Lake...
TGGGATCTAATGGCAAAGAAAGCGGTTGAGGTCTGACGTGCTGAGAACATGGATGCGATCAGAAACTTGGCGGGTGCAGACAACGTGTTGAGCGATGGTAGGACCAGGCAGATTTGAACTGCCGACCTCTGCCATGTCAAAAATGCCACTTAGATTCCGTATGTGCGCGTATGTGCTGGAAAAGTTGCCTAATCTAACGGTGTTTAGCGAACACTGCGAACTTACCGTTTTTCAACGACTTAGCTACTGTATATTGAGAATGAGATTTACGTTCGTTGCCCCCTCAGGGTCGTCTTTTCTGATCGCACAATTCCGGATATTGATATGAAAATCCTGGAACTCAGTAACCTGCTGGAATCCAGTAAGGATCAGATCCGAAAATCGGTGCAGTACGGAGGTAACGACCAGGTAACCCAGTTGCTCAGTACCGCTTTTATCCGTCCTCTGGCAGACCCCCGTCACTACCATGCAGCTCGGCTGGCGAGTGAAGTTGTACGCCGAAAATCATCATTCACGGGACAGCACTCGCTTTTCGCTCACCGACAGTATTTAGGTCAAAGTGTGAACTATTTACTTGCAATCCTCATTATGTAACCAAACGTTACAAATCTAAGTCGCTGATTTTTCTAAAATCCGTATCTTAGCCGCTTGCTTTTTATTTCTGAACGCGTAATGTCCTCCCTCTTGGTGGTAACACCCCACAATCTGATAGAGCGCCGGTTGGAATATTTCCCTCCGTTCGCCCTTGTCAAAGCCGATGCATAAAAATCGAAAAGTTATGTCCGTAAAACACTTGGTCCTGGTTGGTGGGGCGGTAGCGTGCCTGTGAAGCCTTTGTCATTCTTGCTGTTGCAAGGCGTTTCATCGCCATTTTTTGCGCGCTTGGCCGATGCCCTGCGTGAATGTGGCCACAAGGTTCACAAGGTAAACTTCAACGCGGGTGATCTGGTGTTTTGGTTTCCTCGCAGTCATCGAACGCACTTTCGTGGCAATCTGGAACAGCTGCCCGAATTTCTTAAGTCGATTTGGCAAGAGTTCGGAATCACAGATCAAATTCTGTTTGGAGATCGACGGCCCGTACACCGTGCGGCCTTTGATAAAGCGGAACAGTTCGGCGTTCGAACACATGTTTTCGAAGAGGGTTATTTCAGGCCTTTCTGGGTGACGCTTGAGCGCGAAGGCGTAAACGGCCATTCGCTCTTGCCACGGGATCCGGACTGGTTTCGGGCGGCAGCAGGTTGCCTCGATGCGCAGCCGACTGAAAAGCCGAAACGTTTCCATTCCGCTTTTCGGAAACGGGCCGCGTACGATGTGCTGTACCACGTCGCTGGTCTGATCAATTCGGTACTGAATCCTCGGTATAAGACCCACGCGCCGATCACCGCACCCGTTGAATATGCCGGCTACCTATCCCGCTTTGCCAGGTTGCCCAAATGGCGCACGCGGGATGCAGAGCTGATCAATCGCCTCTGCAAGGAAGCACCCGAATACCCTTTTTTTCTGTTGCCTTTACAGTTGAATGCCGACGCTCAGATACACCATCACTCTCGCTTCGACAACATGCATCAGGTGATCGAGTCTGTGCTCGAATCCTTTGCAGACAATGCGCCCAGTGGTGCCCGGCTTCTGATCAAGAATCATCTGTTGGATATGGGGCTGGTGAATTATCCGCGCCACATCAGAAAGCTGAGCAAGCGCCTTGGCCTGGAAGGGCGGGTTGAATACATCGAAACCGGTAATCTGGAGCAAGCACTTGGGTCTGCCGCCGGAACCGTCACCGTTAACAGCACTGTGGGTCTCGTGGCACTGGAAAAAGAATGTCCAACGCTGTGCCTGAGCGACCCGATTTATAATCTTCCGGGGCTGACGGATCAGCGCGACATGGACAATTTTTGGCAAGAACCCGTTAAGCCTGACCAAAACTTGTTTGAGGCCTTTCGCAAAGTGGTCACCTACGCAACGCAAATCAACGGCGGTTTCTATTGCCACGATGGCATCAGTCTGGCCGTTGAGAGTGCGGTTAACACGCTCAGTACAGACCAATCACCTCTCCAGTATTTGCTGGAGGCCTGCCCACCGTGAAGCAGACCGCATGAAACAAAAAACGCCTGGCATTGTGTTGATTACCGGAGCAACCGGAGCCATCGGGTCGGCGTTAGCGGTGGAATACGCTCGCGCCGGCGTGCATCTCTACTTGCAAGGCCGAAATACGGATCTGCTGAATGAAGTTGCGGAAAAATGCCGTTCGGCTGGCGCGCAGGTAACCGAAAAATCTCTTGATCTGTGCGAGAGGCCGGCCTTGTCGCAGTGGATGGATGAACTACTGTCACATACAGCCCCAGACCTGGTGTTCGCCAATGCCGGCATGAATACCGATACCGGTCCCGAAGGCGCAGGTGAAAGTTGGGAGGCGACTGAGCAGCTGCTTGAGCTAAACGTAAGATCAACCCTTTACCTGCTGCATCGGCTGGCAACAGTAATGCGCGAGCAGGGTAGCGGGCAGTTGGTGTTGATTAGCTCCCTGGCGGCCTGGTTCGGCTTACCGGTAACGCCGGCTTACAGCGCGAGCAAAGCGGCAGTGAAGGCTTATGGCGAAGGATTGAAAGGTTGGCTTGAGGGCAGCGGCGTATCCGTTTCTGTGGTTATGCCTGGCTACGTAAGCTCGCCCATGTGCCATGGCATGCCGGGGCCAAAACCGTTCATCTGGCAGCCTGATCGCGCAGCGCGTCACATTGTCAATAGAGTCGCAGCGGGGCGTGCTCGCATCAGTTTTCCGTTTCCACTGAACTGGGGCTGCTGGTGGCTGTCGGTTTTGCCTGCCGGGCTCTCGCACAGGCTATTACGATTGTTTAGGTATGGTGGCTAAAGCAATATGCTAATCGCTGTATCGATAGGCTTGCTGGCCTCGCTATTGATGGGGGCTTTGTTTGTTCCAACCCGTGGAGGCATGCGCGCGCCCAGCCTGTATTGCGTGCTGAGTGGGCTGGCATGGTGGCTATCCCTGTTTTCAGTGGCCTGCCTGCTCAGTCAACGGCTTTACTTTGCCGTTACCCTGGTTGTCGTGTTGCATGGGGTGCTGATTGCGGTTAACTACACCAAGTTCACAACACTGAAAGAGCCGTTCATCCTGCAGGACTTCGCGTATTTCACCGATGCCTTGCGCCATCCGCAGCTCTATATTCCCTTTTTCGGTGTTATCAAAACGTTTTTGCTGCTGACGGCCGGGGCAGCCGCCATCGGCCTGTTCTTCTGGCTTGAAGCGCCGCTTTATCGGCAAGCGAACGCCTGGTGGCAAGGGCCTATAGTCACCCTGGCGGTGGCGTTTGTGGCGGCTATGAGCGCCTGGATCATCAGGCCCCGTTTGTCGCTCGACCCATTGAAGGATGTGCAAGCGACGGGTCTCATTGCTCTGTTGCACAGCCATCTGGCAGAGTACTGGCTGTCGCGTAAGCGAACGTTTGCAGAGCCCGCCGCGCAATGGCCGCAGTTTGACCCCGGCAATCCAAGGCCACATTTGGTCATGGTGCAAAGCGAATCTTTTTTTGACCCGCGCCCGTGCTATCCGTTTATCAAGCCTTCGGTACTGAAAAACTGGGATGAGTGCTGCACGGTTGCTGCAGCCAGCGGCCAGTTGTCTGTACCCGCCTGGGGCGCAAACACCGTTCGCACCGAGGCCGCGGTCCTTACCGGGTTGTCTCGGGCAATGTTGGGCATTTACCAATACAACCCCTACCGCCGCCTGGCGAAGAGGCCGGTGCATTCGCTGGCATCGCATCTGCGAGCTCAAGTCTATAAAACCATTTGCGTGCATCCTTATCCGGCCCAGTTTTACCTGCGTGATCGTGTGATGCCGGCCCTGGGTTTTGATCAGTTCATCGATATTTCAGAATTTGACCATGCGGATCGATCTGGCCAGTACGTCGGTGATCAAGCCGTTGCCGACAAAGTAACCGCTTTGCTGACTGCCGCCGAAGAGCCCGTATTTATCTTCGTCATCACCATGGAAAATCACGGCCCTCTTCATCTGGAAAAGCCGGACCCAGAGCTTGAAACGGATGCGTACCGGGAGCCGCCAGCGGGCCCGTTGCAGGATTTAACCGCCTACCTGCGCCATCTGAAAAATGCCGACCAGATGCTGGCTCAAATCACCTCTGCTGTTCAGGCGACAGATCGTGGGGGTTCATTGTGCTGGTACGGGGATCACGTGCCGATCATGTCGGATGTCTATCGCCATTTTGGTGAACCCGAAGCAACAACGCCCTGGCTGATATGGTCAACGGGCACTGAACAGAAAGCCCGTGTTATAGAAAAGACAAACGTGCCGCCGCTCCCTGCGGAATCTTTGTCGAAACACTGGCTGCAAACCGTAAAAGAGTGTCATCATGTCTAACCGTTCCATTCAGGACTGTACATACTATATGCATAAGCAAATTGCCGTTGTGGGTTATTCATTACGTTTACCCGGCTGCGACAACAAAGACGAACTGTGGCAAGCCCTTCTCGATAAGCGGGATCTTTTTACTGAAGTCGCGGACAGTCGCTGGAGCAAAGAAGCCTGGCTGCACCCGGACAAAAAACATGCTGGTACCAGTTACACCTTTGCCGCCGGTTCCCTCGGCGACGTCAGTGGTTTCGATGCGGCGTTTTTCGGCCTGTCTCCGCGGGAGGTCAGTCATATGGACCCCCAGCAGCGATTGCTGCTGGAGATGAGCTGGGAGGCAATGGAACGCGCCTGTATAGCGCCATTCACTCTGCGCGGCAGTAACACCGGTGTCTTCATGGGCATTGCCAGCGTTGATTACGCCTATCTCTTCGCAGACGACTTCAGTGCCATTGACGCCAACACCGGCACCGGCACCGCGTCCAGCATCGCCTCGAACCGCATTTCCCACCTGTTTGACCTCAAGGGCCCCAGCGTCTCCATGGATACGGCGTGTTCATCGTCCATGGTGGCCTTTCATCAGGCCTGTCAGTCAATTTTGAGTGGCGAAACCGATCAGGCTCTAACCGGCGGTGTGAGCCTGCACTTGCACCCTTACGGCTTCATGATTTTCTCCAAGGCAACCATGTTGTCACCGGAGGGACGCTGCAAGGTGTTTGATGCGGATGCCGACGGCTATGTCCGCTCCGAAGGCGGCGGCGTCTTCCTGCTTAAGGATTATGACCAAGCGCTGGCCGATGGCGATCCCATTCTGGCGGTGGTTGCCGCTTCCGCCGTGAACGCTGACGGCTACAAATCCGGCCTGACCGTGCCGAGTGCCAATGCGCAGGCCGCGCTGATGCGCCAAGCCTGTGCCCGTGCCGGCTTGGAGCCGGAGCAGATCGACTACATCGAAGCACACGGCACTGGAACGCCCGTCGGCGACCCCATCGAAACCCGGGCCATCGGGGAAGCGCTGGGTCAGGGGCGCAGCACGCCGCTGAAAATCGGTTCGATAAAAAGCAATCTGGGGCATCTGGAAACCGCCTCGGGTGTGGCTGGCCTTGCCAAAGCCTTGTTGTCGATCGAGCACCGTCAGGTGCCCGCAACAGTTGGCGTTAATAAACCAAACCCCAATATTCCGTTCAAGGCATTGAACATCGAAGTGGTCACCGATACTTTGGATCTGCCCAAAACCGGCCAGATTACACTGGGTGTCAACTCGTTCGGCTTCGGCGGTGCCAATGCGCATGTCATCCTGCAAAGCCCGCCGCAAACAATCAGCGCCTCCAATTCAGCTGAAGCCGAGCCTGCCAATGACCCGTGTCGCTTACCGCTGATTTTGTCGGCGCGCAGTGCCGAAGCGCTCAAGGCGATGGCGCAACTCACGGCGAACCATATCCGCAACGCACCGAACGTTAATCTGTACGATCTTTGCTGGAGTGCTCGGTACCGGCGCGAGCAGCACGAGTGGGCGCTTCTGGTTTGGGTCGAAAGCCGCGAGCAGTCAATCGCGGCTCTGCAAGCCTTTACTGGTGATGACTTTGCTGGTGATGAAGAGCGCACTGACCTGTTTACCGGCCAGCGCCAATTGCAAAAACAAGGCAGTGTCTGGGTCTATTCCGGCAATGGCTGTCAGTGGGCCGGCATGGGTCGGGCACTGCTGGCAGAATCCGGGCAAGTGCGTGAGACGGTGATTGAAATCAACGGCTTGATCAAGCAATACACCGATAACTGCGATCTGGAGCAGTTGCTTGGTCAGCCTCAGGATGAAAACTGCTTCGCTTTGACCGAACTGGCGCAGCCCGCGCTGTTTGCGCTGCAAGTGGCAATAACGCGTTATTTGCGGGCACAGGGCCTGCAACCTGAAGCCGTCACTGGCCACAGCGTGGGCGAAGTAGCTGCGGCCTGGGCATCCGGCGCCTTGACCCTGGCGCAGGCCACTCAGGTGGTCTGCCAACGCAGTGACTATCAGGCAAAAACAGCCGGCAGCGGCCAGATGACCGCGGTAGCCACCGACTCAAAAAGCATGGAAGAGCTGCTGGCAAACCTGGGCTGTGACCGGGTTAACCTGGCCGGCATCAACAGCGCCAAGGGCGTCACCATCGCCGGTGATCCTGGCCAGCTGAGCCAGGTTGAATCTCGATTGCAGGAAGAAAGTGTACGGTTCAAGCGTTTGAGCTTGAATTATGCCTTTCACAGCGCGTCCATGGACCCGATTGAGGCTGGCCTGAAAGCTTCTCTTGCTAATCTTGAGCCGGGTGAATGCCGTATCCCGTTCATTTCCACGGTGACAGGTGACGAGATTTCTGGAACGGCACTGAACGCCGACTACTGGTGGCAGAATATCCGCCATCCGGTGTTGTTCGAGCCTGCTGTCCGGCGCTGCCTCGCCAAGGGCCAGCGCACCTTTGTCGAAATTGGCGCACATCCGGTGCTGCGCACTTACCTCAATGAGTGCCTGCGGTCAGAGGAAACTCAAGGGCAGGTCATTGCCACACTTGCGCGCGAACAGGGCAGCTGTGTTGAGCTAGAGCGCGCGCTGGCACAGCTGCTGCTGAGTGGCGCCAGGCTTGATGAATCTCGCTGGTTCCCGGTACCGGGCCGAGTGCTGGCGCTGCCGACCTATCCTTGGCAGAAACAGTCTTACTGGAAGCCCGAAAGCACCGAGTCGTTGGGTTTGTTAAACCGCCATTACCGCCATCCACTGCTGGGTTACGCCGCGCCACAACACCCCGGTTGCTGGGAGTCGCAGTTGAGCACCGGGCGCCAGTCCTGGCTGGCCGATCACGTTGTGGGCGACGCGGTGGTATTTCCGGGTGCCGGCTATGTCGAACTTACGCTGGCCGCGGCAGAACAGCAGCTGTGTCAGCAGGCCGACGAATCGCCGGTGATCGATATCGAAAACCTGGAAATTCGGGCACCCATGCTACTGGAACAAGCCAAGTCTAAAGTGGTGCGTACGCACCTGGAAGACACCAGCGGCATTGTCCAAATCAGTGCTCGCCCGCATGCTCAGGAAGTCGAATGGCAACACCACGTCAAAGCCCGTTGGTTTGCCGGCAGCGCCGGGTTAATGCTGGCGCGGCGTGCCGAATCTGAGCCCGCGCGTAAGGCCGACTTCAATCGCGACCAGCACCTTGCTGCCGCAACCCGCATAGGTCTGGATTACGGCCCGGCTTTTCAGGCCGTCAGCGAAGGCTGGATTGATGGCCGTAGTGTGATCGGTCGCTGCGAACCCAGCGAACGGATCAGGCAAACCCTCGCCGGCCAATTATTGCATCCGGGTATTCTGGATGCCGCCTTCCAGTTGTTCATACCCCTGCTGGCCCAGGAGCCGCATCACGACGGCTTTGGCTATGTGCCGGTGCAAATCGGCCGCTTGCAGTTCAGCCGCGCGCACAAAGGTGTGATCCCAGCGCAGATCCGCGTACGCCTGCTGCACCGCTCACCGGATTCACTGCTGGCCGAAATAGAATTGTTTGATGCTCAGGGTGAAGCGATTGCGATCCTGACAGAGGTGCGCTTCAAGGCGGTTGCACTGCGCAAACAGCAATCACAGGCGATCTCATGGCTGGATATGCCGCTACAGGCGTGCCCACTGCCGCAGGTGCCCACGGCGCTGGATAGCGATGCATTGCTGCAGGCCTTGCAGCCGTTGCTGATGAACCAGTCTGAAGACCTTATGATGACGGAATTTGAGCCGCTGCTGGATACGCTGGTATTGGCCGGCCTCAACGATTGCCTGAAAGCAGAGTCATTCAGTCTGGCACAACTGGGCGATGCGCAAAGGCGCTGGGCGGACACGGCCATCAGCCAGGGCGTGCTGATGGAAAGCGAAGCAGGCCGGCTGCAGGTAACCGAGCCGCCGGAAGTAGAACTGAAAGCGCTATGGCAACCCCTGCTGCAGGAATACCCGGCTGCGTTTGTGCCTGCCCATGCTGTGGGCCGCTTTGGTCTGCATTTGGGTGAGTGGCTGAACCACTCAGGCGGACTGCCTGAGCTCAACGAACGTTTATGGAGCTCGATTTATCGTACTCGCCAGGATCCAACCCGCCTGGCGGCAATGCAGGCACAATTATCTGAACAGGTCTGCCAGCAGCTTGACGCGCTGGCACCAGGGCAGCAACTGACCCTGGCGGAAATCACCGCCGGCGACATGCTGTTTACTCAGGCGCTGGCAGCACAGATAAAAGGCCATAACGCAGAACTGAGTTTTATCAGTGCCTCGTCTGCGGCCGTCCAGGACGCGCGCGCCCACTTGATCAATCAGCCACACTTGCAAGCACTGCACTGGGATCAGGCCTCATGGCCGGCCGCGACGAACCCGTTGGATTTGGCCATCATCCATCTAGATTTCATGCGCCCCTCCGCCCTGCGCCAGCTGCTGCAGCAGCTGCGTAATGTGCTCAGGCCAGGGGGCCAGTTGCTGCTGTTCGGCCAGCCGCAGGCACTGTGGTTGGAACAGCTGTACGGCGACCAACAGGGTCTTCTGGAACAGGAAGACAGCCTTCAACCGAGTACCCAATATTGGCAGCACCTGTTGAAAGGGCTCGGTTTTGAGTCAGAACAACTGTTTGAAGACCGCCGGCAACCCGGCAGCGCCTTTTTGCTGACGGCAAATCAGCCACTGGAAATTGAGACCGATGTGCCAGGAGCGGACCCACTCTATTTGGTCTGGGCGGATGAGCAGAGCCGGGGGTTGGCGAATCGATTGCAAGACCACTTGGCACATTCACGGCTGATCTCCAGTTTCGAAGAGTTGCACGTGCAAGTGGCAAGTGCGAATGATCAGGCGCTGCAGCTGGTCTTGCTGAAAGACACCTGGGCGACGGACACCCGTGCGTTGGCCACGCGTCGCTGCGCCCAATTACGTGACCTGATGACGGCGCTAAAAGCCGCTCAGGGTGATATTCGCTGCACGGTTATCACCGCGGGTGTTGGCGAAGCAGAGCTTTCTCCTGTATCGCCACTGAACAGTGAAAACGTTGTGGCCCAGGCCGTTGTCTGGGGCTTTGTTCGCACGCTGATGAACGAAACCGCCGTGCCTCTGCAGTTGATTGATCTGCCGAGTGACTCTAAACAGGTCTTGTTGCCCGCCTTCGGCCAGGCATTGGCCTGCGCAGCGGCTGAAGATGAGCAGTATGTTAATGCTCAGGGCGAGCGGTTCGTGCCCCGTCTGCGCCAGATCGAACCGGCGAACACCGTTGAAAGCGTTGCTGCACAGCAAGGCGTGATGCTAGGTTTCGACCAGCCAGGACAGTTGCGCAACCTGCATTGGCAGCCGCGGGCGCAGAGTCACCCGGGTGAGCGCGAAGTCCTGGTGGACGTTAAAGCCTCGGGTCTGAACTTCCGCGATCTTATGTACACGCTCGGCCTGCTCTCCGATGAAGCCATCGAAAACGGTTTCTCCGGCCCGACACTGGGGCTGGAATTTGCCGGTATCGTCAGCGCCGTGGGCGCGGGTGTGACCGATTTCCGCCCCGGCGACAAGGTGGTGGGCTTTGGCCCGTCCAGCTTCAGTACCCGTTTGATCACCGGCAGCGACACCCTGGCCCAGCTGCCCGGCGATATCAGCTTTGAGGCGGCGGCGACTATCCCAACCGCCTTCTTTACCGTGTATTACGCGCTCAAGCACCTGGCGCGGGTACAGCCGGGCGAACGCGTATTGATTCACGGCGCGGCCGGGGGTGTCGGGCTTGCGGCCATTCAGGTCGCGCGCCTGCTGGGGGCCGACATCGTGGCCACCGTGGGCTCGCAGAGCAAACGCGATATGCTTCGCCTGCTCGGCGTTAGCGCAATCTACGACTCGCGCAGCCATACCTTCGGCGAAGATATTCTGGCGGATACGCAGGGCGAAGGCGTGGATGTGGTTTTGAACTCCTTGGCCGGCGAGGCGATTAACCAAAATCTGCGCGTGCTGCGCCCCTTTGGCCGTTTCCTGGAGCTGGGCAAGCGCGACTTCTATGAAAACACCGCCATTGGCCTGCGCCCGTTCCGCAACAACATAAGTTACTTCGGTATAGATTCCGACCAACTGATGAAGGTGCAACCAAAACTCACCCGCACCCTGTTCCTCGAAATCATGGCCCTGTTCGAGCAGGGCGAGCTCTATCCGCTGCCCTACACAGCCTTTTCGGCGTCACACGTTGTGGACGCCTTCCGCTATATGCAGCAGGCCAAACAGATTGGCAAAGTGGTTGTGAACTACCCTCAACCGCCTGTGGTAGAAACAAAGCAGAAAGACACAAGCCAACAACCAGCAACAAACCTGCAGCTGCCCGCCGACAAAACCATCCTGGTAACCGGTGGCCTGGGCGGCTTCGGTTTGCGCACGGCCCAATGGTTGGTCGAAAAGGGCGCTCGACACCTGGCGCTGTTGAGCCGTCGCGGCCGGGCCGAGGGCGAAGACACCAAAGTCATCGAACAGTTGATTGCCCAAGGCATCAGCGTGGAGGCTTACGCCTGCGATGTGTCCGACCGCGAGCAACTGGCGACAACCCTGGCGTTGATTGAACAAGGGCAGCCGGCTCTGGGCGGTGTGGTGCATGCAGCCACTGTTTATGCCGATGCGCTGGTGCAGCAGATCACGGACGAGCAAATCGAACAGGTCGTGGCGACTAAAGCCTTTGGCGCACACCATCTGCACGAACTGACGGCGGATCGCCCGTTGGAATTGTTCGTTCTGTTCTCGTCTGTAACCACCCTGTTTGGCAACCCCGGCCAGGCCAACTATGTGGGCGCCAATCTGGCACTGGAAGCACTCACACAGCTGCGCCGGTCACAAGGGCTGCCGGCGACCTGTGTCCGTTGGGGCGCCATTGACGATGCCGGTTATCTGGCCCGTAACAGCCAGATCAAACAGGCCCTGCAGTCCCGCATGGGCGGCAACGCACTGACCTCAAAGCGTGCACTTGCCGTGTTGGAGCAGATGCTGCTGAACGATCAGCCATTGCTGGGCGTTATGGAGTTTGACTGGCCCGCGCTGGCCCGCTTCCTGCCCAATGCAGGCGCTGCACGCTACCAGTTTATTGCCCGTAGCCAGCAGGGCAGTGATCATGACAACAGCGGCGGCGATCTGCTGGCAGAACTGCGGCAGATGGAACCAGAAGCGCAGATGGCACGGGTAACGGATGAGCTTAAACACAGCCTCAGCCAGATATTGATGTTGCCGGCGGACCAGATCGATGCCGACCAATCGTTGTACGATCTGGGGTTTGATTCCCTGATGGGAGTAGAGCTGATCACGGATATTGAAGAACGGTTCTGCGTACTGTTGCCGGCGATGGCCATCAGTGAGTCACCCAGTATTACCAAGCTGACAGCCAAACTTCTGGACCGTATTGGTGACGGTGCAGAAGCTACCGACTCCTCAACAACGGCTCTGACAACGGCCCAGGTCGCAGCCCAGCATGGAGTCAGCGAAGAGGAGGTAAAAAACACGTGAAAGCCGCGCAATCCATGAAACAGCGCCTGATCGCGCAATCCGTTCAGCGCAAGATGAAACGCCTTGACCGTGAAGCCGAAATTGGCAGTTGGATTACCGACAGCGCAGCGGGCAGTCGGCGCACCGATTTCCGCCAACACCCTGGCTGGCAGCAGCTCAATGTGATGCGCGAAGGGGCAAAGGCCCTCGGGGTTGAGGATCCGTTTTTCCGGGTGCACGAAGGTTGCTCCGGCGCGACGGCGATCATTGACGGTCGCGAATGCATTAACTTCGCAAGTTACAACTATCTGGGGTTGTCCGGCGATCCCCGTGTCATTGCGGCCGCCCAGCAAGCGGCGGCCGACTATGGCATGTCAGTGTCGGCCAGCCGCATGGTCTCCGGGGAGCGGCCTATTCATCGCCAGCTGGAACGGGCGCTGGCAGACGTCTACCGAGCCGATGATGCGCTCGCGTTCGTCAGTGGTCATGCCACCAACGTCTCGGTGATCGGCTACCTGATGGGCAGCCGTGACCTGGTTTTGCATGATGAATACATCCACAACAGCAGCCTGATGGGCGCCCAGCTGTCGGGCGCGCGGCGCATGGCGTTTCGCCACAACAATCTGGAGCACCTGGAAAAACTGCTTCAGCAGCACCGCCATCAGTTCGACCGCGTGTTAATTGTGGTTGAAGGGCTGTACAGCATGGACGGTGACACGCCGGACCTGGCGGCACTTGCAACCCTGAAAGACGCCCACGAAAGCTGGCTGATGGTCGACGAAGCCCATGCGCTAGGCGTATTGGGTTCAACCGGGCAGGGCAGTCATGAACACGCCGATGTCGACCCAAGCCGGATTGATATCTGGATGGGAACCTTGAGCAAAACCCTCTCTGGCTGCGGCGGTTACATTGCCGGGAGTCAGCCGCTGATCGACCTATTGCGCCATTTTGCCCCCGGGTTCCTGTACAGTGTCGGCATGCCGGCCACCATTGCCGCCGCTGCCATCGAATCGCTGCGCATCCTGCAGGCGGAGCCGGAGCGCGTTCAGGCGTTGCAGCAGAACTCCGAGTATCTGGCCCGGCAGGCCAAGGCCGCTGGCCTGAGCACGGGGAATGGTATTGGCCGGGCCGTCATACCCGTGATCAGCGGCAGCTCACTGGTGGCAACGCGGCAATCGGTTGAGTTATTCAGGCAAGGCATCAACGTGCAGCCCATTCTCTACCCGGCCGTACCGGAAAAAAGCGCCCGCCTGCGATTCTTCGTCAGCAGTGAACACACACCGGAACAAATCGACCAGACCCTGGCAGCCCTGTCGGCATTGCAGCCGTCTTCCTGACACCCCGCCGCTATTGGCTGACCTGAACGGAGTTACACCGAAGTATGCACATCCCTTGTATCAACATCATCCCGCGATGGCTGGCGGCCCTGGCCTGTGCCGGCGTGCTCACCGGTTGCGCACAAATGCCAAGCGCTCAGCCCGCGAGCCAGTGGCAGTCGCCTGACATTATATCCAACAGCATTCAGCCTGAACTCCAGCAGTTTCTGGGGCAGGCGGGCGCACAGAATGCCGGGGCGCCCGGGGGGCCCGGCGAGCAAAGCACGGCAATGTTTGAGCAGACCCCCTGGGGCAAGCAGACCGAAGTGACCATACAAAGCCGTTATTACGCCGGTTCCGGCCGCCAGTGCCTGCGCCTTCTGGTGGCCCCCGCGGCTGCGGGCGCCAGGATAGCCATTGCCTGTCAACAAAACGACCAGTGGGTGCCGGTGCGCCCGGTCACTCAGCTGCTTAACGCTCAGTAAAAGGGTATTCCCCCATGAAACAGATCAAAGCCCTTTTCTTTCTATTGCTGGCGGGCCTGAGTTTGCTGGCTACAGCCACGCAAGCTCAGGTTAGCAGCCGTGGTGCTGCGGGTGTTCTTCCCGGGGCGGAACAGGCACAGCCGATTCCGCAAACCATTGAGCAACAACAAACCCGTGCCGATTGGCGCTCAGGGCAATACGGCACCGTGCCGGCTCCGGCACAGCCACAGGCGGATGAGGAACTCGTGCAACCCTTTGGTCATCACCTGTTCAGTGGCGGCTTCAGTGGGGTCAGATCGGATGGCCTCAACAGCGACTACCGCATCGTCCCCGGCGATCAGATTACCCTACGGGTATGGGGCGCGGTTGAGGTTGAGCGTGTGCTGCCGGTGGACGCTCAAGGCAACATCTTTATTCCCAACATTGGTCCGGTTCAGGTGCAGGGCAGCACCAACGGCCAGCTCAACAGCCGTGTCACCTCCGCGATCAAATCCGTGTATCCCGAACAGGTACAGGTATACACCAACTTGCAAGGCGTGCAGCCGGTCGCGGTGTTCGTCACCGGCTATGTCGAAAAACCCGGCCGTTACGCAGGCACCCCGACGGATTCCCTGCTGTATTTCATTGACCAGGCCGGTGGCATCGACAGCCGTTTGGGCAGCTATCGCAGCATCAGCATCCTGCGCGGCAGCAAAGTGATTGCCCGGGTCGACCTGTATGACTTTCTGCTGAACGGCACACTGCCGCGCCCGCAATTCAAAGATGGCGATACCGTCTTGATTGAAGAGCGCGGCCCCGCCGTGGTGGTTACCGGCGACGTTCAGCGTGATTACCGCTACGAGCTGGCAGCCGGGGAAACAACCGGCAAAGCCCTGCTGTCGCTGGCGCGCACAAAGTCCAACGTATCGCACGTGCTGCTGCGCGGCAGCCGTGACAGCGGCCCCGTCTCGGCGTACTTTCCGATAGACGAATTTCCGCCGCAATCGCTGCGCAGCGGCGATGAAGTGCTGTTCAGTGCAGACCTGCGCGATGAAACCATCGTGGTGCAGGTAGAAGGCAGCTTCTACGGCCCCTCCCGCTACGCTCTGCCCAGAGACGCGCGCCTGCGTGAACTGCTGGACGCCATTGCCGTGCCGCGGGATCTTACTGACACCCGCAGCATCTCCTTGCGCCGTGTGTCTGTGGCCGAGCAGCAGCGAAAGGCGCTGGAAGAAAGCCTGCGCCGGCTGGAAACCAACTACCTGGGCGCGTCTTCCTCCACCGCTGAGGAAGCGGAAATTCGCCTGAAAGAAGCCGAGCTGATCAGCAACTTTGTGGCGCGTGCTTCCGAGGCAAAGCCAACGGGGCGCCTGGTGGTGTCACGCAATGACCAAATCAGCGATATCCGCCTGCAGGATGGCGATGTCATCACCTTGCCCGAGTACAGCGATGCCATTCTGATCAGCGGTGAGGTTCTGGTGCCCCAGTCGGTCGTGTACAAAAAGGGCCTGAGTGTGGAGGACTACATCGATACAGCCGGTGGCTTTAGCCAACACGCGGATGACAACCGCATCCTGGTGGTGCGCATGAACGGTGAGGTGCGCCAGGCAGAGGATGTACGAACGCGGCCCGGCGATGAAATTCTGGTACTGCCAAAAGTGCCCACCAAGAACATTCAGTTGGCCACCAGTATCAGCCAGATCCTCTTTCAAATCGCCGTGGCCACCAAAGTCGCCATCGACCTGTAATCCGTCCGGGGCGGGTATCGCCTATTCTTCTATTCACCCCGTCACCGCATGAGGTTTATGCGTGCTGAGTACACGAACGTCTTGGCAAGTCACCCGCTCGGTGTGGCATGCCATGTTTATCCGCGAAGCCCTCGCCCGCACCATGGCCGACCGCATGGCCTGGTTCTGGATGCTGTTCGAGCCGATCGCGTTGATTCTTATGATGCTGGTGATTCGCACGGTTATTATGGGGCGAATGCGGCATATTGATGGGGCCGAGTTTATCCCGTGGATGATTGTGGGCTTGTTCGGCTTCTTTCTGGTGCGTGAAAATATGATGCGGCCCATCGGCGCGATTGACGCTAACAAGGGGCTGTTTGCCTACCGTCAGGTAAAGCCGATTGATCCCGTTCTGGTGCGTTGTTACCTCGAAGGGTTACTGAAGACATTTATCTTCATTCTGTTCATCGTTGCGGGAACACTGCTGGGTTTTGGGCTAATTCCGGCAGCCCCGCTTGAAGCCATTTTTGTATGGGCTTCACTTTGGGGTCTTGGCCTAAGTGCGGGGCTGATTTTTTCCGCGCTTGCCGGACTCGTACCCGAAATAGGGAAAATTTTGCGCATTATTTCCTTGCCCTTGTTGATCATATCCGGCGTTATTTTCCCGCTGAATTTCCTGCCGCATGAGTTGCTGGCCTATTTGATGTGGAATCCTATTGTTCATGGCCTTGAAAGCCTGCGAGGCGCCTTCTTTCCGCTCTATCGCCCGATATCGGGAACCAGCCTCTTATACCTGTGGTACTGGATATTGGGTATGACAACCCTGGGGTTGATGCTGCACGTGCGCTTTGAGCTGAGGCTGAAGCGGCAATGATCAAAGTGGCAGGCCTCTATAAGCGCTATCACAACCATCACGGCAGCGACTGGGTGCTCAAGGATGTGAATTTTGAAATCCCCACCAACGTCAGCGTGGGGTTGGTGGGTCGCAATGGGGCCGGCAAATCCACGCTTTTGCGTTTGATCGGCGGTATGGACAGCCCGGACCGGGGCCAGGTTGTCACGAATAGCCGAATCTCATGGCCCATTGGCCTCTCCGGTGGCCTGCAAGGGTCTATGACCGGGCGGCAAAATGTGCGATTTGTGGCGCGTATACACGGCAGCCGAAGCGATATCCCCGATATTGTGCGCCGCGTTGAAGAATTTGCAGAGATTGGGCCAGCGTTTGACGAGCCGGTAAGAACCTACTCCTCCGGCATGCGCTCACGGTTGAACTTTGGTCTGTCCCTGGCGTTTGATTTTGAGGTGTACCTGTCAGACGAGGCCACGGCCGTGGGCGACCGCTTATTTAAAGCCAAAGCAACCAAGGCGTTTCGTGATCGCATCGGCAAGGCCAGTATCATTATGGTGTCTCACGCAGAAGGGATATTGAAAGACCTGTGCCAGGCAGGTCTCTGGCTGCACCAGGGGCGAGCAATCTGGTTTGACGACATAAACAACGCCATCGAAGCCTATCACCAGAGCACCAGTAAGTAAGACAAGGGTTATAAAACAGCATGAAAATGAAGTCCAAACAGTTCGTCAAACAATACCCTTACTGGGTTGCCTGCCTGCTATTGATCGTGCTCGTCGCCTGTTATTGGGGATTTTGGGCCAGTGACCGTTATGTGTCAGAAGCCAACGTGGTGTTGGAAAGCCCGCAAATCGCGCCGCCTGAATTGAGTTTCCAGTCATTGATGACAGGCGGCGGTGGCAACAGCGGCGACATGCTGCTGCTGCGCGATTATCTGCTGTCGGTCGATATGCTGCGAAAAGCCGACGTGGCACTGCATCTGGGCGAACACTATTCCCAAGCCGGTATCGATTATTTCTCGCAACTGGCATCAGCGAATGAGCCGATTGAAGAACTGCACAAATATTACCTGAAGCGAGTCTCTGTCGAACTGGATGATTACGTCGGTGTACTGCGTATCAAGGTAACGGCCTTCAACCCGGAAATGGCCCAGGCGCTGGTTACCTTTCTGCTTGTTGAGGGCGAGCAACACATGAACGGCATGGGCCAGCGCCTGGCCGAAGAGCAAGTTCAATTCTTGGAAAAACAGGTGGCCAAACAGGTCGAACAGTTTGATGCGGCGCGCCAGGATTTGATCGAGTATCAGAACGAGAGCGGATTGGTATCCCCGGCGGGCAAAGTTGAAAGCCTCAACGCCATTGTGGCCAGCCTGGAAGGTGAGCTCGCAAAATCGAGAGCAAAGAAAACAGCGCTGCTGAGCTACCAGAGCCAGGGCTCGTCAGAAGTTCAGCGGGTAAATGCCGAAATCAACGCGTTAACCCAGCAAATCAGCCAGGAAAGGTTGCGTATGGCGCAGCAATCGGGCGGTGCATTGAATGTGCTCTCGTTTGAATACCAGAGGCTGGAATTGCGCGCCCAGTTTGCTCAGGAAAGCTACTCAGGCGCGCTCATGGCACTGGAAAACACCCGCATAGAAGCGGCACGCAAACTTAAACAGGTGTCGGTATTGCAAAGCCCAACGCTGCCGGAGTATTCCGTAGCGCCGCGCCGGCTGTATAACACCGTGGTGTTTGCCATTATTGCCTTCTTGGCAGGGCTGATCCTGCAGATGCTGGTGCTGATAATCAAAGACCACAAAGATTAATAACAAACGTGGCTAACACCATGAACAAGGAAATATCATGAGCCAGAACACCTTTCTTATAACCGGCGGAGCCGGTTTCATCGGGTCCGCCGTTGTGCGCGAGCTCATCAACAACACCGGCCACAAAGTCGTGAATATCGACAAGTTGACCTACGCTGGCAACCCGGAATCCTTGGCGTCTGTTGAAGACAACCCACGCTACACGTTCATTCAGGCCGACATCTGTGATGCTGACGCAATGGCCAAAGCCTTCAGCCAGCACCAGCCCGATGTGGTGATGCACCTAGCCGCAGAAAGCCACGTCGACCGCTCTATAGACGGCCCCGCGGCTTTCATCGAAACCAACATCGTCGGCACTTACACCCTGCTGGAAGTGGCTCGTACCTATTGGAAAGGCCTGCAACTCACCGATGCAGAAAAGGCCGCAGGCTTCCGCTTCCACCATATAAGCACAGACGAAGTCTACGGCGACCTGCCGCACCCCAGCGAAACCGCGAGCGCGGAACAACACCTGTTTACCGAAACCACCGCCTACGCGCCCAGCAGCCCCTACAGCGCCAGCAAGGCCAGCTCAGACCACTTGGTTCGCGCCTGGCAGCGCACCTACGGCCTGCCAACCCTTGTGACCAATTGCAGCAACAACTACGGCCCTTTCCACTTCCCGGAAAAGCTGGTTCCGCTGGTGATTCTAAACGCCCTGGCCGGTAAACCACTGCCTGTTTATGGCGATGGCAGCCAAATCCGCGACTGGCTCTACGTAGAAGACCACGCCCGCGCCCTTATCTTGGTTGCGCAAAAAGGCGCAATAGGGGAGACCTACAACATCGGTGGCCACAACGAAAAGCAAAACCTCGAAGTAGTACAAGCCATCTGCGACACGCTACAAGACCTAGTGCCAAAAGAAACCCGCTACCGCGACCAGATCAGCTTCGTAAAAGACCGCCCCGGCCACGACCTGCGCTACGCCATAAACGCCAGCAAAATCGAACGCGAACTGGGCTGGGCCCCCAAAGAAACCTTCGATACCGGCCTGCGCAAAACCGTACAGTGGTACCTGGAAAACGAAACCTGGTGGCAACGAGTACAAAACGGCAGCTACCAAGGCGAACGCCTGGGAGTTGGCGCTTAAAGATCTTTTAGCCACGGACCCACACAGACACTCACGGACGAAAATACAGAAAAATGCGAAGTAGCTTTTAGCTGATTAGAATTTTTTGTCCGTGTGAGTCCGTGGCCATATTCTATATTAAGGCTTTTAGCCACGGACCCACACAGACACTCACGGACGAAGGAAACAAACATGCTCAAGGAAGAAGAGCTTAGCTATAGGATTCGCGGTGCCGTCTTCGAAGTGAGCAGAATACTTGGGGCGGGATTTCTGGAAAGCGTATACCGAAAGGCATTGGTATATGAGCTGAGACAATGTGGATTACAGATCCAAGAAGAAGTGCCGATTTCAGTGTTCTATAAAGGTAAGGTTGTAGGAGAGTACCGGATGGATATTGTGGTAGAGAACAAGGTAGTGCTAGAACTAAAAGCCCAGCCAAAATTGCCCATCTCGGCAGAGCCTCAACTGATCAATTACCTGAAAGCGACCGGAATGTCCGTTGGCATACTCGTCAACTTCACCTTCCCAAAAGCATTTCTAAAACGAATAGTGAATTAGCCACGGACCCACACAGATCCACACGAACGAACTGCGAAATATTCTACAAAGCTTTTGTCTGTGAGTGTTCGTGTGCGTCCGTGGCAAAAAAGCCCCAATAGAAGCCACGGACCCACACAGATCCACACGGACAAAAAACACATTATCCTTGTCTTCCGTCCGTGAGCGTCCGTGAGTGTCCGTGGCAAAAAAAGGCCTTTAATAATGAACATCCTCCTCCTAGGCAAAACCGGCCAAGTAGGCTTCGAACTCCACCGAACCCTGGCCCCGCTAGGCACCATCACCGCCCCAGACAGAACCGAACTGGACCTGATGAACCCCCAGGCCGTAGCCGATTACCTGGAAACTCACCAACCAGACCTAATTGCCAACGCCGCCGCCTACACCGCCGTAGACGCCGCCGAGGAGCACCAAACAGAGGCCAGACAGCTGAATGCGACACTGCCAGAACAGCTCGCCAGTTACGCCAAAGCCAACAACATCCGTCTGATTCACTACAGCAGCGACTATGTGTACCCGGGCAACGGCGACAAGGCATGGATAGAGAACAGCCCGCCAGGCCCATTGAGTGTTTATGGCATGTCCAAACTGGCTGGCGACCAAGCTATTCAGACAAGCGGTTGCGAACACGTCATCTTCCGCACCAGCTGGGTCTACAGCGCCCGCGGCAACAACTTCATGAAAACCATGCTGCGCCTAGCCCAAAGCAAGCCAGCGCTGAATATAGTGGCAGATCAGATCGGCGCGCCCACACCCGCCAGGCTGATCGCCCAGATCACATCCATAGCCATTCATAACAACATACCCAGCTGCCTGTACCACCTGGCACCAAGCGGAGAAACCAGCTGGCACGGCTTCGCCCAAAAAATCTTCCGGCTGAGCGGTCACAGCGTAAAAGCAAACCCCATCCCAACCAGCGACTACCCAACACCAGCCAAACGCCCACTGAACTCAAGGATGGATCTGACCAAACTCGAAACCGCGCTAAACATCAAAATGCCGAACTGGCAAAGCCAACTGGAACTAACCCTGGGCGAATACCTCGATAAGTGATCGCTTAGCCACGGACCCACACAGACTCACACGGACAAACAACAAAAATCATTTGTCTTCGCACCGTTCGTGGTCCTTCGTGTATTTTCGTGGCAAAAAAAGCCCTAAATAAAAGCCACGGACCCACACAGACCCACACGGACAAACAACTAAAATCGTTTGTCTTTATGCCGTCCGTGAGCGTCAGTGAGTGTCCGTGGCAAAAAGTCTTGTCTCTATAAGGAATACAAATTGAAAGGCATAGTCCTGGCCGGCGGCTCTGGCACCCGGCTGCACCCCATTACCCACGGGATCTCCAAACAGCTGCTACCGATTTACGACAAACCGATGATCTACTACCCCATCTCCACACTCATGCTGGCGGGCATACAAGACATACTGATCATCACCACCCCTGAAGATCAGGTCCAGTTCCAACGCCTGTTAGGGGATGGCAGCCGTTTTGGCGTCAGCTTCAGCTACGCCGTACAGCCAAAGCCTGAAGGCATTGCCCAAGCCTTTCTTATTGCGGAAGAGTTCATCAACCAGCAGCCGGTTTGCCTGGTGCTGGGCGACAACCTCTTTCACGGCCAGGGCTTTACCGGCCAACTGAAAAACGCGGCAGAACACACCCAAGGCGCAACCATATTCGGGTATCTGGTCAACGACCCGCAACGCTTCGGCGTCGTGGAGTTTGACGAGCAAGGCAAAGCCATCAGCATCGAAGAAAAGCCAAAAGAGCCCAAATCGCGCTACGCCGTCACCGGCCTGTATTTTTACGACAACCAGGTATGCCACGTTGCCAAAACGCTTCTACCTTCCCAGCGCGGCGAACTGGAAATAACCGATATTAATAACCACTACCTGCAGCAAGGCACCTTGCAGGTAGAGCGGTTTGGCCGTGGCTTTGCTTGGCTGGACACAGGGACACACGATTCCTTGCTGGACGCCAGCAGCTACGTTCAAACCATCGAGCACCGTCAGGGCTTGAAAATCGCCTGCCTTGAAGAGATTGCATGGCGTAATGGCTGGTTAACAGACGCGCAATTACAGGCAAGCGGCCAAGCACTTGGAAAAACCAATTATGGCCAGTACTTGCTAAAGCTGCCTGGAGCAATGAAATGAAATACGAGCCTTTGGCTATCCCTGATGTTGTGTTGATGACACCTAAAGTGTTTGGCGATGAGCGGGGCTTCTTCATGGAAACCTTTCGCCAATCAGACTTTGAACAACGCTGTGGCAACTATCGTTTCGTACAGGATAACCACAGCAAATCCTGCCACGGCACACTCCGTGGCCTGCACTACCAGCTGAAACAGCCTCAAGGCAAACAGGTATGGGTTACCAAGGGGGAAGTCTTTGATGTGGTTGTGGATTTGCGCAAAAACAGCCCTACGTTTGGCCAGTGGGTTGGCGTTACTCTCAACGCCGATAACAAACAGCTGCTGTGGGTTCCGCCCGGCTTCGCTCACGGCTTCTACGTAACCAGCGAAGAAGCTGAGTTTCAGTATAAATGTACAGACTATTATGCGCCGGGTGACGAGTATGCCATCCGTTGGGACGACCCAACTCTGAACATTCAGTGGCCGGTTTGCGGCCGGAACGCACCAGTGCTGTCTGCCAAAGATATTGCGGCGCCACTATGGAGCGAACTCACGGCCTTTTATGACTAAAAAACCTTTTTCCGTGGATACGAATGGAGTACGCCGGACATGAGTTTTACTGTGGGAGCACTACCATACTCAGGCTGGGAGCAGGCCATTTCCCTGTTAAACAGTCTCGGTTGGGCACACGGTGCACTAAGCGACATTGAAAACTTGTTGCACCTTGATGATGGCGTGGGGCATGTCGTGGTCTTGCACCGACGCCCGGAGTACCTCATAGCAGCCGCCATTGCGCAAGGCAAAACCCCCGCCGAAGCTTGTCAGGACTGGCAACAACAGGCGGAAGGCGTGTTGAAATGGCTCAGGCATAACCGCCGCCGGGCCTGCTTGGTTGAAACGGATGCGCTACTGGCTGAAAACACAAATTTAGAACCCTTGTGTGAGCGGCTAGGCTTGAAACTGTCTGAGCATACCCTTGCTCATATCCATGCCCAACTGCCTCACGTGCAGCCGCTCTCTTTGTTGTGTGCGTTACAAGCCGTACGTCAATCCGAAGCGTGTCAGTCACTGCTGGCAGAGTTGGAAGCTAGCACCCTGCCATTGAATAATCGTTCCTTTGTAACGCCCAGCCTCGACATTGACGTCTTGGCAGAAAAACTGAACGCAGATACTGCAGCAGCCGAACAAAAAAAGCAGAACACTCAAAATCAGCTGGAACAGGCACAGCGGGATATTGAAAAGCTTGATCAGCAACTGAAAACCGGCCAAGAAGAAAGCGGATTGTTGCTAGAACAGCTGCACTTGGTACAGGAAGAGCTGGAAAAGCGTTTCGTAGCTGAGCAAGAGCTTGTTCAGGAACCGATTTTAGTCGAGAATGAGCAAGACAACGTCCTGAAAAGGGCTGATCAGTCGGTTAACGATTTTCAGAGTGAACCCATAGCCGCCAAAGCCAACACAGGTGCCATAAAGACGTTGAGAAAGCTTTTCCGTTTACAAACTCCAGAACAAAAAATGGTGAAGCGTCATGCAGCGCTAATCGAACAGACTGGTTTGTTCGATGAAGATTGGTACTTGAAAAGTTATCCCGACGTTGCTGAAAACACGATTGGCGTGGTTGAGCATTACTTAAAGTTTGGAGCTGCTGAGAACCGAAACCCGAGTCCTTATTTTGACACTGGCTGGTACCTTTCCCACTACCCGGACGTTGCGCAAAAGGGCATCAATCCCCTACTGCACTACGTAAAATTTGGTGAAAAAGAGGGCAGGGCAATGAATCCTAACCATTGTCCAATGCTTGCGGACGAGGATAAGTGAGAGACATTATGCACACGATCATCCATATAGGTGCAGGCCAAGCCAAGGAGTTATCTCAATGGCTGAATACTGGGGCAAAACACGTCATTCTGGTTGAACCCAACCCCAGATTGGCTGAAAATCTGCGCCAGAAAACTGCAGGTATGGATCAGGTTGTCGTGTTAGAAACCGCCGTAACCACTACCGCGGCCAACAACCAGTTGCACGAATACAACCTGCCGGAAGCTAGCAGTCTTCACTCGGCCACTGGTTTGAAAACCCTGTTCCCGGGTCTGAAAACGAATGCGATTCATACAGTGGCCACCCTCAGCCCCAAGAAGCTACTGATCGACTATGCTCCAAAACCGGACCAGCTCGCCATGCTGGTACTCCAGGCCCCCGGCGAAGAGCACGCCATTCTGAAGGCGCTTGTCAACACGGGCCAGCTCGAACAGTTCAGCGAACTTCGCTTGGCTGTCAGCCTGGACTCTTACTATAAGGGCAGCATCGCAGCAGAACAAACTCGGCAATTACTGGCAAATTATGGCTACGATATCATTGAAGAAAACCAGCAAGATCCGGATTGGCCCACTTGGCACCTGCAGCGCAATCCCTTGAAAGACCAGATCAGCGCCTTTCAGGCTGAGCTCATCGCCACCAAGCAGGCGCAAGCTCAAGCGGAGCGAGATAACCTGGATCTGCAACGTTCACTGGAAGACCTGCAAACGAATAGCCGAACAGAAATTATCCAGCTGAAAAAACAAGCTTTTACAGAATTAGAAGAAGCCAAGCAGACATTGCAAAAATCTGAAGTAGAGCTCCTTCATACATTGGAAAGCAACAAGCACCAAATGGCAGAAAAAGACCAGCGCGTAGGTGAACTTGAAAAACTGGAAACAGATTTGAGCCAACAGCTTGACCAGTCAAAAAGGCAACTCACCAATAAGCAAACTAGAATCAAAGATCTTGAGACGCAAGTCGGTGATCTAACACACAAGACTGACGAGCTGAGAAAGACGAATCAGCTAATGCAGCAAGACTTGGTAAAAGCAGAGGCCCAGCTACAGCTACTCAAAGAGTTTGTTCTGCATGAATAAGCCAAAGCAGAAAAAGCCAGAAGCCGGTGTTAGTAAGACAAAGCGCAAAAAGGAACCGGGGCAGGCTTCCCAGAACAAAGTAATGATTGAAGCCGAGTGGCTACCCGCAGATGTGGATCCAAAACTGCTAGAGAATGCCAAAAACCAGTGGCAACTGGGCGATTGGGGTTCACTTGCCAGCCTTAACGCAAAAGATATTGAAGCACACCCCGAAAGAGCAACTATTGCAATGCTCAGTGCCTCAGCCCACCAACAACTAGGCCGCCTGGATAAAACCCGTGAGTTAATGAAGTGCGCCCGCCAATGGGGTGCCAGTAAAGAGGAAGTGGTGCAAGTAATGGCTGCTGGCGTGCATAACGTGCTTGCCCGAGTTGCGGCGCTGAGCAACCTAGATGAACGAGCTCTGGCTCACTTTCAGAATGCCCTTTCATTAGACAGCAACACAGCGCCATCTAGCTATGTGATACAAGCGCGGGCCTCTGCAGAACTCAAAAATAGTGTTACCTACAGCACCACCGCCCAAAATTTGACTGCGATTACAGGCAGCTACCAAAGCGCGAGCCAAGTGTCACCGGTTAGCGAAGAGAGCGACGCCCAGTGTCGTCAAGCCCAGGCAGACTGGTGCAAAGGGAATTGGGAGGCGTTGGCGAAGTTGGATAACGCCGATCTAGCAAGCGATCCCCAAAGAATCAAAATGGGGGTATATGCAGCATGTGGCCATCAGCAACTCGGCGATGGAGGGGCTGAGCAGCGTTGCGCCCAGGCAGTAATTCGCTGGGGTGGAGATAAGGCGCCGATTAAGCGGTTTTTACTATCCGGCATATACAACCGGCTAGCCAAGGCCAATGTTTATGCCTGTAATTATGACGAAGCGTTGCGCTATTTCCGTAAGGCACTAAGCACTGTAACGGCAGACATTTCCGGTACCGACGAGTATCTGAAAGACCGCATCTTGAGCCAATTAAAAGATATGTCCAAAGATGATCGCCAAGAACTTTTGAACAGACTTTAGCTCCATAAGTTCAAGTTGAATTAAATCAAGTAAAACGAATAGGAAGAAAAATGGAACATCTGAAAGGTAAGTCCGTACTGGTAACTGGTTGTTGTGGCACAGTGGGTAGAGAACTGGTAAAACAACTACTGAATGATGGCCGAGTAGGCCACCTGACGGGTATAGATAACAACGAATCGGAGTTGTTTTTTAGTCAGCAGCGGCACCAGAAGCACGAAAACGCAAACTTCTTTCTGGCTGACATGCGGGACCGCGCCAAGATGACTCGCCTGTTTAAAGGTGTAGACGTAGTGTTTCACTCTGCAGCCTTCAAACACGTTGTTTTGTGCGAACGTTCACCCTTCGACGCCGTACAAACGAATATCCACGGCGTCCAGAACGTTATTGAAGCTGCTTATGATGCCGAAGTGGGCATGGTGATATTTACGAGCTCAGACAAAGCCGTAAACCCAACCAACGTAATGGGCACAACCAAACTCATGGGTGAGCGCCTCATTACAGCGGCAAACAACGCGCAGCGCGGGCATAACACCATTTTCAGCTCGACACGATTTGGTAATGTGCTGGGCTCTCGTGGGTCTGTCATCCCCATCTTCCGCGAGCAGATCAAAAATGGTGGCCCCATTACACTAACAGACCCAGACATGACCCGCTTCATCATGAGCATTCAGGATGCAACACGGCTTGTTATAGATTCAAGTAAGGTTGCGCGCGGCGGCGAAGTATTTGTGACCAAAATGCCCGTCATAAAGATTAAAGACCTAGCTGAATGTATGATCGAAGAGCTCGCGCCTAAGTACGGTTATAAATCTGAAGATATCAACGTTGAAATCATCGGCTCAAAGCCCGGTGAGAAACTCTATGAAGAATTGATGAGTAGCGAAGAAACTCGCCGTACCTGTGAGCTGGAAGAGTACTTCGCGGTTTTACCTGCCCTAAGTAATATGTACAAGAACATCCATTATGATTACCCAGGGAAAATATCGGATAGCATTACCAATCCGTACAACTCTGAGTTAGAAGAAGCACTTACCAAAGAGCAGTTGCTCAGCTTCTTGCGTGAACACAACCTGCTAGAAGAAACCGAATAACTTCTCTGAACAAACAAACCAATAGTGAATAGAAAGGAAACGATTATGTCTTCTCATGTCTTGATTCTTGGTGGCGACGGTTATTTGGGTTGGCCAACAGCCATGTATTTTTCTAAGCGCGGCTACCAGGTGACCGTCGTAGACAATTACATGCGCCGCCACGCATGTAACGAAATCGACGTAGGCATGCTTTACGCTGTACCTACACTACAAGAGCGTGCAAAAATCTGGTACGAGCACACCGGCTATGAAATCAAGGTAGTTATTGGTG
>Ga0307934_1000552_pt1 | contig 27037 bp, 20 predicted proteins | sample OrgLakmetageno90_FD_201838 | JGI IMG/M metagenome (GOLD analysis project Ga0307934, IMG submission 201838) | Saline water microbial communities from Organic Lake, Antarctica - #90 | ecosystem: Environmental > Aquatic > Non-marine Saline and Alkaline > Saline | place: Antarctica: Organic Lake...
TCAATATAAAAGAATCTATGATACACAATATAGTTGTCTTTGTAGGTAGTGCTGAATTTAAAACTTCAAAACCTGATAATGTCTTTGGTTTATTTAAACTAAGAGCATTTTTAAAAAGTCAAAATGATGATAATCTAACTACAACTCAGATAGAAGAATTTGCTACAATACTTACAACAACTAAGCTAGCAAATACTATAAAAAATAATCGTCAACATGTTACAAAACTTACAGAGAAATATGAGTCTACTGATACTTGCCCGAAGTGTTCAAGTGATTTAGTAGAAAGAACTGTTAAAAAAGGCGAAAGAGCTGGTCAAACTTTTTTAGGCTGTAGTGCATTTCCAAAGTGTAGATATATAAGATAACAAGGCATAATCAATGATTAATAAAAAATTTTCAAAAATACTAATTAGCTTTTTTATATTAATATCATTCAACACCTTTGCGGGTGATTTTAAACAATATAACATCTATCTTATCCCGTCTGAAAAGGCACATAATTATATATCAAAATTTAATCAGCATTTAGAAAGTACCAACCTTCTAAATAAATATAATACGACACCTTTTATCAAAGATTATCCTGTTCATATATCTCTTTACCTTACCAGCTTTCAAGCCAAACATATTACACAAATTGAAAACAAATTAGATACTCTTATAAAAAATATAAAACCTTTTAATATCAGAACCACTAATTTTACAGCAAGTAAAAATGGCTTTGTAATGCTAGATATACTTGTTTCTCACAACATTCAAAAACTCTCAAATAAAATAATAAAAAGTTTATCAGTATATAGAGATAAAAATTATCCTGCTCCTAGTTGGGTAAAATTTTTCCCTAAAAAACAAGAATCTTTTGATAAATATGGTTCCCCAAATGCTTTTTCTGAATTTACTCCACATATAAGTGTGTTAGCTGCAGCTGTGCTAGGAGATGAGGAGCAAAACAATTTTGAAAAGGATTTTAGTAGAATCATAAAAAACATAGATTTAAAACCAGCAAGCTTCAAGATAAAGGCAATTGGTTTTGGTGAAGTAAATGAATATGGACAAGTAATAAAACCTCTACATATTTATAAATTAAACAGTTAAAATTATACTTAGTAACTGATGTTAGTTAAATTATGACAATAAGGAAAAAATATGAAAAACACACATTTTGATGTAATAAGTATCGGTGGTGGATCTGGTGGCGTAGCTGCTGCGGTTCAAGCTGCTAAATTTGGTAAAAAAGTAGCTATCATAGAGAAGCTGCAATTAGGCGGGACTTGCGTAAACCGTGGTTGTGTACCTAAAAAAGCTATGTGGTATGGCGGAATGCTTGCAGATCAGCTAAAGCACGATGTAAAAGGCTACGGCTTTGATATTGAGTACAAAGGCTTTGATTGGTCGGTGCTAAAGCAAAAAAGAGATCAGTATATCAATAATATCCATGGTTTTTACGATAGACTTTTAGAAAAGTGGGACATTACTCTATTTAACAATTGGGGTAAGTTTAAAGACAATAAATCTATCTCCCTAGATGATGGTCAAGTTATAACTGCCGATCATATCTATATATCTCCAGGTGCGTACCCTATCGTGCCAAGCAATATCAAAGGTGCTGAGCTTGGTATAACTTCTGATGATTTCTTTAATCTTGAAGATACCCCAAAGAAAGCTGTCATCGTAGGTGGTGGTTATATTGGTGTAGAGATTGCTGGTGTACTTAACGCTCTTGGAACAGATGTAACTCTAGTTGTGCGTCGTGATAAGCCACTTATGGAGTTTGATGATACTATCAGCGATACGCTAGTAGAATGTATGGAAATGACTGGGCTTAAAATCCTAAACCATACAAATATTACAAATATAGAGAAAGCTGGTGATAACCTAAATATATCATTTGATAATGCTGATGCAATGACTGGCGTAGATACTCTAATCTGGGCTACAGGTCGAGCACCAAACACTCAAAATCTAGGTATTGAAAATACTGATATAAAAATGACTAACAAAGGTGTGATTCCAGCTAATGAATGGCAAGAGACAAATGTAGAGAATGTATACTCTCTAGGTGATGCCTCTGGTGGAGCTCAACTTACTCCTGTAGCTATTGCTTGCGGTCGTAGACTATCTCGTAGACTTTTCAATGGCGAGAGCAATCTCAAACCACATCTTGAATATATACCAACAGTTATATTCTCACACCCTGCTATCGGTACGGTTGGTTTATCTGAAAAAGAAGCTATCTCAAAGCATGGGCAAGGTGATATTAAAGTATATAAAAGTAGATTTACAGCTCTATACTCTGCAATATCAGGCTTTAGAATGCCCACGGTGATGAAGCTAGTTGTACAAGGTGAAAATGAAAAAGTAATTGGTTGTCACATGATTGGTCTAAATGTAGATGAGATGCTACAAGGCTTTGCCGTAGCTATCAGCATGGGTGCTACTAAACAAGACTTTGACAATACTATAGCTATCCACCCTACTAGTTCTGAAGAGCTTGTTACTATGGTATAAGTAAATAGACTTCTTGCAAAACTACAAAAATTAAGCTGGTTGAGCCTGTCGAAACCTAGCATAACATCTAGCATTAACTGTGATTTTTAGAACCTAATAATTACTAACTCTTCAGTTTTGTAAGAAGTCTAATATGTTTAGTGTAACTCAAGTTAGTGACAACAGCTGACAAGATTTATAATCGCGAAGTACTGGTTACGAGTATCATCGTGCGTACACCAACTATCACTCAAAATATATTTGGTGCGTAACATCAGTTAATAACTCTATATCCACAAAATCTGTAGAAACAAAGACTTTAGTCTTCGCTATTTAAAGAGTTCAACTAAAGTCACACTTCCAAAATAGTATAGTCAAGCTAACTTTCTAAAGCTAACCCTACTCGTCTTTAGTTTCAATAAAAGTCATCATGCCAGAGTGCATATGGTAAAGCATGTGACAATGTATAAACCACTTACCCTTTGCATTTGCCTTCATTGCGATAATTACACTTGACTTAGGCTCGACATAGATTGTATCTCTTATCACACCATCATCTATAGGCTTACCATTTATCTTTATGACTTTAAACATATGCCCATGAATATGTATGGGATGAGACATTCCTGTTTCATTTTGGATTTTAAACTCGTAGGTTTTACCATATTTAAGCTCAATAGGAGAAATATCTGGCCAAGTTTGGCCATTGATTTGCCAAACATAATCTTTCATATTGCCTGTTAATTTTAAATCTATAGTTTTTTCTATACTTCCTAATTCTAAATCATCTTTTTTAGGGTGTAGTTTTTCTAATTGACCATAACTAAAAGGTTTTGAATCAGATTTGGATTTTGCCGGGATAGTTAAATCACTATCATTAGTTGTAGTTAGAATAATTCCTGTTTGATATTTTTCCCCCTCAACTTGCCCCACTATAGAAAATACACCATCTTTAGGTATTTGCACTTCTATATCCATTCTTTGAGCTATTGCCAATTGAAATTTATTACCCTCAAAAGATTTGATATCATGTCCATCTACAGCAATAACTTTGCCTTTTAATCCACCTAAATTTATCCAAAAATTAGTAGATGATGAACCGTTTATAAATCTCAAACGGTATGTTTGACCTGCTATAACTTTCTTTATCTCGGGGTTGCTTACAGCTTTATAATTAGTAAGAAAAGCATCATAGGAAACATCATTTAAGTCAGGCTTCATAGCCTTATCCATCGACATATTCATATCCATATCGTGCATACTATGATGACTATCATTACTATGTTTTAGATCTTTCATTATTATTTCTGGTTTTTTAAAGCTAAAATCTTGAAACATAATTACTACATCATTACTAGCATCATAGCCCTTTGGGTAAATTATAAGCGGTGCTTCTACAAAATTTTGCTCTTGAAACCCATAATGTGAATGCATCCAAAATGTGCCACTATGGGTTAGTTTAAAATTATAATCATAAAAATCATTTGGCTGTATATATGGTTGATTAAGCTCTGTACCATCATATTTATTTGGCAGTAACAAACCATGCCAATGTAGTACTGTTGGTTCTTTTAAATCATTTTTGACTTTTACATCAAAATCATCACCCTCTGTTCCATAATATCCCCAAGTACCATCTGGCTGTATAACAGTATTAACCTCTACACTCTTACCATCAACAGTTATAGTTTTATTTTTTACAATCAGCTCTACCGCATCGCTTTTTGCATAGTACAAATATGCTGATGATAAGATAACTACCGCTAGCAAACTAAATATTATTATTTTTTGTTTCATAAGCTTTAACTCCAATTATGGGCACCTCTAAAAACTCTGTGTATGCAGATTACCTAGGTCAAATTTATCACAACAAGGCGAAAATTGAGGGTAATAGTGCATCTATTGCTGAAATTTGCAACGCAGAGGTTGTAAATTTGGACATTAAGATGCGTGCTCATTAGTTATTAGAGGTGCCCTTATTTTAATATATACCGTAAAACACCTACATCCATTGCAATACACTCTGCTTTTTCGACAACATTAGCTCTTTCAACATGCTCAGTATATGCGATAAACTTATCTGCAAGCCCTACTTCAAATAGCTGGTAGTCAGTGTAGCCATCTCCAACTGCGATAACTTCACCTTGCAGCAAGTCTTTCACTTTTTCAAAAGCTACTAGTTTTGAATCACAAGCTCCATTAGTATTATCAAGTGAGTTAAAACTACCATCTTCATTCCAATTAACCTCTACAGCATAGATATTCTTACGCGATATTTTCAACGCTTTTGCAAACGGAGCTATACTTTCTGTCAAGCCACCACTAAATATCCAAATTTTATAACCTTTATGCTGAAGCTCATTCATAAAATCCTCTATGCCTTTTGTAAGCAAGCTAGGACAATACTCTTTAGCAAATACTTCAATACTAGCCTTGGTTGGGCTGGCTATAGCTAATCGCTGCTCTAAAGATTCTCTAAAACTCAAATCTCCTTGCATTCCAAGATTGGTGATTTTTTCTATCTCTTGAAGTTTTTCAGGGCTATTTTTAAGTAATGGCTCAAGTATTAATTCTAGTGATTCACCCTTTATAAGAGTTGAGTCGAAGTCAAAGATTATGTTTTTCATTTTAATTAAAACTATTGTTTGTATACACTGTTGTATTTATATTATACTGATTACAATCAAGATAAAACATAAATGATGCCTAATGACTAATTACATAAAAACAATGCCCAAAGGTGTTGTCCAAATTCATATCATCCAAATCTTATCATTAGCTGGTTATGCTATCTTGATTGGTATGCTAAATTTTTATCTCAGCAATAAAGCTGGGTTCACAAAGACAGAGGCAAATACTCTTACTGCAAGTTTTTTTGCATTAAACTTTTTACTACATTTCCTTGGTGGTGCTCTTGGTGGTCGCTACTTTAGTTTTAGAGGGCTGTTTTTGACTAGTCTAATATTGCAAGCTGTCAGTATGACACTTATAGCCCAACCTAATAATTATGACGCTATAGTTATAGGTCTTGCTATATTTATAACAGGTGCTGGACTAAATACTAGTTGCTTAAACATGATGCTTACTCAGCTTTTTGATGCAGATGACCAAAGAAGAGAAGAAGCTTTCTCCGTCAACTATACAGCTATGAATATAGGCTTCCTTGGATGCTTTATGCTATCTGGAATGCTACAAAGCTATTCTGCGTACAACATAGCATTTCATATAGCTTCTTTCTTATTGGTCATAGCGTCGATTCTGCAACTAAGGAACTTCAAAAATGTAAAAGACCATGACACTTATTTTTCAAGAGTGTTTTCAAAGAAGAAAATCCGTTTTTTAGTAATGCCAATAATAATCCTGCTTTGTTTATCATTTTCATTACTTTTAATAAAAAACCCTGCATACGGAGTTGAGTTGATTTCATCTTCTTTCTTTATAATACTTTTTAGCCTAATTTACTTAGCGTTTAAGCAAAATTCTATCTATCGTTCAAAGATTTTTGTATTTTTGATTTTAGGTTCCGCTGGAATAATTACAGCATTTGTACTTGGTATGCAGACATCTGCAATTGAAAATTTTGTAGAATACAACACAACCAAATCCCTATTAGGAATAAATCTTTCTCCAGCTTTTATAAATAGCTTTGAAACAATTGGTGTTATCGCTTTCGGGATAATTCTTATAAAACTTATTGCTCAAAAAGCTGAAAAGCATAAGGTTGTATATCCTACGACTACAATAATTCGTGGGTTGTTTTTTTATGTTATTGCTTTTCTGGTAATTCCTACTGGAATAGCACTAGCTAACAGCAACGGTATGGTAAATCTTATATTTCCTATAATCATGCTATTAATCGTTGGTGGTGGTGAAGTCCAGATCAATGCGACAAATTATGCTTTAGTAGGTAGGCTTATTGAACCTAAGCACCAAGGTTTATTTACAGGCTATTTCTTTGTAAGTGTGGCTGTAGGTGTCATAGCATCTGGGTATATGGCAAATTATACTATAGGCAACCAGCTAAGTTCACATCAAATAACCGCTTTAGGCACAAATTATTTATATACAAAACTATTTATCAGTTTAGCTATTTTGACAGCAGTCATAGCAGCTATTTATATTTCTATATCCAAACAGATAAATAAAGTTTTTAAGAGTCCGGCTTAATTTGTAAAACTTATACAAAATTAACACTAATCTCTTCTTTTCTTATTTTTGTAAATAGCTTATTATTTACTCATATCAAACATCTTTTTTTATAGGCTACTCTAAAAAACTCTGTGTACGCAGATTACCTAGGTCAAATTTATCTCAACAAGGCGGAAATTGAGGGTAATAGTGTATTTATTACTGAAATTTACAACGAAGAGGTAGTAAATTTAGACATTAAGATGTGTGCTCATGAGTTATTAGAGATGTCCTTAATACTTTAAATACAGGTCTTACTAATAATGAGTAAAATTTCCAAGAAGCCTTTAGTTTCCATAAAAAATCTTTCTAAGCAATTTGATGATGGTCACATGGCTGTTGATTCAGTAAACTTAGATGTCTATCCAAAAGAGTTTTTTTCACTTTTAGGTGGCTCTGGTAGTGGCAAAAGTACACTTCTAAGAATGCTTGCAGGCTTTGAAAAACCAACTGATGGTAAAATTATCATTGACGGTGTGGATATGTCCAATATGCCTCCATATAAAAGACCTATAAACATGATGTTTCAATCTTACGCACTATTTCCTCACATGAATATCAAACAAAATATAATGTTTGGTTTGAAGCAAGAGAAATCTTTAGCAAAGCATGAAATAGAAGCTGCTACAGATTCTGCTTTGAAGATTATCAAAATGGAGCATCTTGCAATGCGAAGGCCACATCAGCTATCTGGTGGACAACGCCAACGAGTTGCACTAGCAAGGTGCTTAGCAAAGCGACCTAAGCTAATACTACTTGATGAGCCACTATCCGCTTTAGATAAAAACCTGCGTGATCAAATGCAGTTTGAACTAGTGGATATTCAAGAGCAAACAGGTAGTACTTTTATCATGGTTACACACGACCAAGAAGAGGCTATGACTATGTCTACTCGTATAGGGATTATGTCTGATGGTTGGCTTGAGCAGGTTAGCCCTCCTACGGAAATTTACGAGTTTCCAAAGAGTAAATTTGTCGCAAATTTCATAGGTAAGAGTGCAATTTTTGAAGGTCGTGTAGAAAACATATCTCATGATAAGAGTGTGATAACATCAGATCAAGCTAATACCTCTTTTGTACTAGAAAGAAATATAGAGGCTGTCGAAGATCAAGAGATCTGGGTAGGTATTCGACCAGAAAAAATGAGTATCTCAAAAGAGATGCCTGCAGATTATAATCCACAAAACCCTATAAATTGCATCAAAGGTAAAGTTGAAGATATTGCATATCTTGGTGGTTTGTCGACTTATCATGTGCGTACAGAGCAAGGGCAAATTGTAAAAGCTACTGATTTCAATATTGAGAGAAATGCTGACAATCCATCTTGGAATGATGAAGTCTATCTGACTTGGGATTCGCAAAATATAATGGTGCTATATTCGTAATGCAAAATTTACAAAAAAGTTTTAGACATACGCTAGTCTATTTGATTCCGTTCGCATGGTTTGTGATTTTTTTGCTGATTCCATTTTTGTTTGTGATTGCAATAAGCTTTACCATACCTGCAAATGGCACTCCTCCTGTATCATCAATTCTAAATTATCAGAACGATACTTTACACCTAACTCTTTATCTTACAAACTATATTGAACTTATTCATTTCAATATTATATTTATAGCTCTCTTCAATTCTTTAAAAGTAGCCATGATTACGACTTTACTGTGTATATTTATTGGCTATCCTATGGCTTTAGCACTCTCAAGAGCAAAGCAAAAAGTGCAGATATTTTTTCTGATCTTGATAGTTATACCTTATTGGACATCTTTTCTACTGAGAACTTATGCTTGGGTTACACTACTAGGTAACCATACTGTCAATGAGTTTTTGATGAGCTTAGGCTTTCCGAGCATGGCTTTGCTTTACAATGACTTCTCGATGTATTTAGGTATGGTGTATTGCTACTTGCCATTTTTGGTATTACCACTATATAGCACGCTGATAAAGATAGACCCTATACTTTATGATGCTGCCGAAGATTTAGGCTCAAAGCATGTAAATTCATTTTTCAAAATCACCCTGCCACTTTCTATGCCAGGGCTTATAGCTGGTAGTTTGCTTATATTTATACCAGCAGTTGGCGAGGTTGTAGTACCTCAGATTATGGGTGGAATGAACTCACTAATGATTGGTAATATTATTTGGGAAGAGTTCTTTACTTCAAATAACTGGGGCATGGCTGCAGCTATATCTGTAGTATTGATAATCATACTTGCTATACCAATTATGTGGATGCAACGAATCCAAGTCAAAAAGACTGTTATATAAGGGGATATTAGCACATGAAAAAATTATCTTTTAGTAATGTCATGCTTGTTTTAGGGCTGATATTTTTATATATACCTTTACTTATATTGGTATTGTTTTCTTTTAGTAATTCAGAGATTATCAACCTATGGGGTGGCTTTACTTTTGATTGGTACCATGAGGTTATAAGTGATGATGATATTATAAATGCTACATTCACAAGCCTAAAAATAGCATCTATAACAGCTATAGTATCGACTATAATTGGTACAATAGTTGCTTATGCGATTACAAGATTTCATTTCTTTAGAAGTCGTAGCTTTTTGTATGGCTTAGTTGCTATACCGCTTGTACTTCCAGACATCATCTTGGGTGTAGCTTTACTTTTGATGTTTTCAGCATTTCAGCAATTTATTGGCTGGCCTGCAGAGAGAGGGACAACTACCGTAGTGATTGCTCATATAACGATGTGTACAGCTTATGTGACTATAGTTATGCAATCACGCATTGCAAGTGTTGACATCTCACAAGAAGAAGCTGCTATGGATCTAGGTGCTGGACCTATCAAGACTTTCTTTAGTATAATGGTTCCGCAATTATTACCCGCTTTGATAACATCCGCTCTACTTACATTTACGCTATCTATAGATGACTTAGTTGTGACAGAATTTGTCGCAGGAAGTGATAACCCTACTCTACCGATGTATATATATTCCACAGTTAAAAATGGACCTACACCAGAAATCAATGCTCTAGCAACTATTATGATAGTTATCATAGTAATTGGTATATTAGCAGGTGCGCTTATATCTTCGAGATTTCAGAGTAAGAAGTAAAATATTGAATAATACCAATTTCAAAATAAGATAATGCACATTGCGGTAAGCGATTGTTAAGACAATGATCAAACGACTTCAATTGTCTGAGCATAGCGAGTTTTTGAAGGCGTCATTGGCGTACAATTATGCGAGAGCTAGTGCTAGCATTTTGCTTACTTTTTGTGCAATGCAAAAAGTAAGGCGCATCAGCTTACGCAGTAAGCGGCGAAACGAAACCTTTATTATTACAAGCTTGCATATTAGTTATAGTTTCTTAAGAATACCAACAAAATCTTCCATTTGATAAAACCTAGCACCTTTTACAATCACTTTAGTAGCTTGATCTTTTAACCGCTCGATACAACTAAGTAACTCACTAGCGAGAACTTCTTTTGAGCTATATAGTTTTACTCTAGCATCATCTTTTAAAGCTGAGTGCGTAAAGCTCAAATCTTCTTCATTACCAAATAAAAACACTCTATCAAGATTAGCATTTGCTATCCATTGTCCCATTTGCGTATGGTAATTTTGAGCCTCACTTCCAAGCTCACGCATCGAGCTTATGACTAGCACTTTTTTACCCTCAAACTCTGCTAAGTCTTCTATAGCAGCTTTGACAGCGGTTGCACTAGCATTGTATGTATCGTCTACTAGCGTTAGGTTTGGTGTAATTTTCTGCGATGAAAAACGACCCTTATAGTTTTGGATATTTGTAGTATTTTGTAAAAATTCTTTTGGCTCTAGTCCTGCAGCTAATATCGCAGCTATTGCCATTATGCTATTAAACAAATTATGCTTGCCTATCGTAGGTATTTTGTAGCTATAGGTCTCGCCGAAAATGCTGGTTTGAATATCGTAACTGTCATTATTTATAGTATATTTTTTGATGAAAATATCTGCTTGTGAACTAGTCATCGAACAAGTGATTTTTTTGCAGTTCAAGCTAGATACATAGCTTGGTATTCTCTCATCATCAAAATTTACAATGCAAGTACCATCTTTTGGCAATGCTTTTAGAAGCTCGCCCTTTTCAGTCATCACGCCATCAAGTGTCTTGAGGTTTTCCAAATGGCAAGCACCTATATTGGTAATCATGGCTATAGTTGGTTGGATAATTTCAGCTGCTGCAAGTATCTCGCCACCAACACTTGTACCTGTCTCTATCACTGCAAATTTAGCATCTTGCGGAGTTTCTAGTATGGTCATCGGCACACCGAGATAATTGTTTAAGTTACCCTGTGTAAAATGAACCTTTCTATCTCCAAGCAAGGTCACAATCATCTCTTTTACAGAAGTTTTACCACAGCTACCTGTTAGCGAAATTATCGGCATTTTGAGAGATTTACGATACTCTTTTGCTAGCTTGCGTAGAGCCTTGATAGTATTTGAGCAAATAATTTGCGGAATAGTAATATCATCTTGCTTTTTAGATACCAACAATGCTTTTGCCCCATTAGCTATTGCACTCGGTATAAACTCATGTCCATCACGATTTGCTACGATTGCTACAAATAAACTATTCGCTTTTATAGCATTTGAATTTATAGCAATGGTTTCAATACTTACATCGCTACCGATATATTCAAAACTTGCTTGGCTTGCTAATTGTTTTAGTGATTTAATCATTTTATACCCCATAGTACTATGTAGTGACAGATCATTGATCTGTCAGTTTTCTTCATGACAGTACAATGTACTGTCACTACAAGCATTTACTTAAACAAGCCACCTCCCCTTGCAAGCAAGGTACCCCTTCCACTTCGACTCCGCTCAGTGACCGAGAAGGGGAATTGTTGTTTGTATTCTCAATCATACTTAACTACCATCTCTCGCTCATCAAAATATTCTTTATTGCCATTTTTATCCAAATAGCACTCATGCCCTTTACCTGCTAGTAAGATAATATCTCCTCGTTCAGCATTGTCTATAGCGTACTTTATCGCATCTTCACGCGAATCTATAAACGAATGTTTAGTCGGATTTTCAAAACCTTTTTTTATATCATCAAATATACTTCCAATCTTTTCAAGGCGGTTGTTATCTTCTGTAACAATTACGCTGTCAGCATACTTTTCAGCAATACTTGCCATGATAGCTCGTTTAGAAGTATCTCTATTACCACCGCAACCAAATATACACCATAGCTTGCGTGGTTTGTATTGCTGTAAAGTTTTTAGGACATTTTCCAAAGCATCAGGAGTATGTGCATAGTCGATGATTATTTGAGCGTTCTTTTTAAGTGAAATCACTTCCATACGCCCTTTTACTGGCTCTATATTTGTTATGTTTTTAAAGCTATAGTTTGGTTTTAGTGCTGCTATACTCAACGCAAGATTCATCAAGTTGAAACCACCAAGTAATGAAGTTTTATACTCCCCAACTTTTTTGCAAAAATCATATAGTGTAAAGCTTGTAACCATATTTTCAATAGCTAAAACTTGTAGATAAATATCTGCTGTATCATCTAACAAACTTACAGTTACAATCTTACCTTTAGCTAGCTTCACAAGCCTTTTGCCATAGTGATCATCTATATTGATTATGGAGTACTTTATGCTATCTTGTTGAAATAGCTTAGCTTTTGCTAAAAAGTAGTTTTCCATAGTTTTATGGTAGTCTAAATGGTCAAGTGTCAAATTACTAAAAACAGCGACATCAAAATCTAAGCCCTTTGTACGCCCTTGATCTAATGAATGCGATGATACTTCCATTACTAAACTAATAAATTTATTCCTTCGGTCACTGAGCGGAGTCGAAGGGGAAGGCATCGCAGTCGTAGACACCACACCCCGCCTATCGGCACCCCTCTCAAGATGAGAATGGGGTAGTATTTTTTCATCTTGATACTTAGTAATCATCTCATACAATGAAAGAACATCTAAAGTCGTGTGCGTACTCTCTAAAAGATTGGGGTAAATACCATTACCATTTGTACCTAAAAGTAGTGCTTGTATATTATCTAAACTCAAAAATTGAGCTATATAATTAGAAATAGAGGTTTTACCGTTTGTACCTGTTATACCTATTACATTTGCAGGTTTTTTATAATCGTAAAACCACGGTGCAATATCTGCTAACTTGTCTTTTAAATTTTGTATATGAAAAATTTTATTCTGATCTTCAAACTCGATATTATCGGTAAGAACTAAATTAGCACCATTAGAGATGACATTTTCAATGTGTTTATTTCCATCTGTAGTTTGACCCTTTAAAGCTATAAAGGCTGACTGACTATTACATTTACGGCTATCTAAACATAGAGAATCTATAGAGGTGTTTTGAGAGTTCGTGCTTTGAATTTTTAAAAAATCTAAAACTTGAAGTACAGATTTCATTATTAATTATTTCTTAAAAGCAGGGAAGCCGAGCTTTTCACGAGAGTTGTAGTATTCTTTTGCAACTTCTAATGCTAGCTTTCTTACTCGTAGAATATAGCCTTGTCTTTCAGTTACAGATATTGCATGACGAGCATCAAGTAGGTTAAATGTATGTGATGCTTTTAGGACAAATTCATAAGCAGGTAAAGATAATTTTTTCTCAACAAGTCTAAAACCCTCTTTTTCTAATAAATCAAATTGCTTAAATAGCTCTTCAACATTAGCCTCTTCAAAGTTGTATGTAGACATCTCTATCTCATTTTGCATAAATACATCACGGTAGTACAAAGGACCATTTTGAGTATTTGCCCAAAGAATATCGTACATACTATCTACACCTTGGATATACATTGCCAATCTCTCAAGGCCATAAGTAATCTCGCCCATCACAGGCTTACACTCTAAACCGCCAACTTGCTGGAAATATGTAAATTGTGTAATCTCCATACCATTTGACCAAACTTCCCAACCAAGACCCCAAGCACCTAGTGTTGGTGATTCCCAGTTATCTTCCACGAAGCGAATATCATTTTCTAGCGTATCGACACCTAGCTCTTTTAATGAGCCAAGATACAGTTCTTGTATATTATCAGGAGATGGTTTCATCACAACTTGATACTGATAATAATGCTGAGTACGATTAGGATTTTCACCATAACGACCATCGGTTGGGCGTCTTGATGGCTGTACGAACGCAGCTGTCCATGGTTCTGGGCCTATCGCTTTAAGTGCTGTTGCAGGATGAAAAGTGCCCGCTCCAACTTCCATATCTAATGGCTGAATAATTGCACAACCTTTTGAAGCCCAATAATGATGTAACTTTAAAATAATTTCTTGAAATGTAAGCATCCGATAAGTGTTATTTTTCTATAAGTAATTATTAGAATTTTAACATATTTTATTGTTAATAAGATGAGTTTCATGCTTTAATAGTTCCTAAATATTTTATTTTTTTAAGCACCATGAAACAAAAAGCAATCTGTATACTTAATCCATTTATTTCATCAAAATATCTATCGACTACTTTTAGAGAAAATGGCATAGAAACATAGAAACTATATCTCTACTAACAGAACCTCAAAATGCCGTATTACCAAGGTATGACGCGACTGATTTCATCGAAGAAATTATTTTATCTGGTGAAATAGTACAAGACACTCAACTGTTGAAAGAAACTATATTTGAAAAATATGAATTTTTATCTATAGTAAGTGGTATTGAAGATACTGTAGCATACGGAGATCTATTATCTTACAATCTAAATTTAGCAGGTAATTCAGTTGAAACATCTCACTTAAAACACGATAAGAATTTGCAAATTAAAACTCTTCATGACAACAACATTCCTGCACCTAAAAATATCAGTTTAGATTTAAACCCTGTCGATAAAAAACAAATAGTCAATATCAGCAAGACCTTAGATTATCCGATAATTGTTAAACCTAGTCTAAATGGTAGCAGCTCTATCGGTGTTAAAAAATGTACTAATAAGCAAGAATTTTTAGAATATTTTGCAAAAGATTCAATTGCTAGTACCTTTAAAAAAAGCTTCTCTAACTTTTGCATTCAAGAATTTCTAGACGGTAATGAAATAGTTATTGATACAATATCTCATAATGGTAGGCACTATTTAACTTCATGTTGGGTTTATACAAAACATCATATCAACAATATACCTGTATATAGGAGTGCTCGATGCTTGTCATTATTAGATGATATTACACTCAAAAGCTTTGAATACACTAAAAGAGTATTGGATGCTATTGACTATAAAAATGGTTTTGCTCATACAGAGTTGATACTTTCTCCAGAACCAAAGCTAATCGAAGTAAACCCAAGAACATCTGGTGTATTTGGTGCTTTTAATAATGATACTTCTGCTCTAGGCTATATTCATCAAGCATCTAAATATTGCCAACTACTCTTAGATAAAGAGCTAGCCAGTCCTCAATGTAATCCTACCGCAAATCGCGAGGTATACTTTTTCTATAATTTTAGTAATTATACAAAAACTGAGTTTGAATGCTTTATATCATCTATTACTAACACTGAAATCTTGATAATAAATGAGAATGCAATAGTTACAGATACTATAAGTCTATCTGATTGTTATGCCATTCTTTTGATAAACACAGATTCAAAAAATTTGACCAATGAAATTATGCTTAAAATAAATAATTTTGAAAAAGGAAATAATAATGCTTAAGTACAAATACTCGCTTTTATACTGCCTAGCTACGGCTATTTCATCTAGTTGTATTGATGGTGTCACGGACTATATGCCTACAGCATATGTACTTTGTATATCTTGTTTAGTAGCAATCATCTATTTCAACATAGCCTCTTCAGCTAAGCTAATTCATATATATAAAACAATATACCAACACAAAAAAAGTTTCTTGATCATTAATATACTAGTAGCAATCATGTGGGCTTGTACATTTTTCGGCATAGCTATTGGTGGAGCAACTTACTACCTACTGATATATTTTTCAATTGGTGGATTAGCTGCTATGATTTTTATGGATTTCAAATCAAACAAATTACAAATAATTTTACTGATATTCCTTACAGCTCTAACTTATTTTGTTAAATCAAACATTATAGGATTTATCCTTGGTCTAACAGGTGGATTAACAGGCTTTTTATATTTAAAGCTTTCAAAAGACCTACACGATAACCTTGGGTTTTCATCTAATGAAGTTTTAGCAATTAGATTTTGGCTATTGTTTATAATACTTCTGTTGGTGACACCAAATAAAGATTTTATTATCTATACAAATATGACAAATATCCTAACAATTATATTTGTTGCTTTTCTAAGCATGATAGTACAACTTTGGTTCTCACAACAAGGAATTGTTTATAGTGGCGTAAGGATACACCAATACATTGTATCACTGACTCCATCAGCCACTTTTTTTGCTCAAGGAGCTATATTAGGTGAGTGGCATCCAGTATTACTGTTATTAACTTTAATTATTCCTGTAGTATTATTTTCTGACACAATCTTTAAAACAAAGCGTAACAATTAAGTATGAAAAGTACTCAAATACTACTAAATACTAGTACTAAATTTCTACTATCAACATCTGGTAGCGACTCATCTATAGATCGACATAATACTGCCATACAAAAGCTAGGCTTGAATCTTTGCTACTTTACCTTCAAAGATCCAATATGTGCCAAAACATATACCGATGCTATCAAAGCCCCTTTTATAAATGGTGGTACTGTCACCGCTCACAATGGCTTAAAATCAACAGTAATACCTTTTTTAGACTATATCGAACCACTTGCGAAAGAAACTCTAGCTGTAAATACCATAATCAATAAAAATGGTAAATTATACGGTTACAATACCGATTGTCACGGACTACGCTCCGCATTAGAAAAAGGTATCAAAGAATCTAAGCAAGTTATTAAAACTGCTGTGATTTATGGCAATGGTGGTGTTTCTGGCGTAGCATTTAAAGTACTGCAAGATATAGCTATCAAAGTAACTATAGTTGGTAGAGATGCTGCTAAAGTGGCTCAAAAAAGAAAAGATTTAGGTATTGAGAATATCCCACATTTTGCAGGGCCTTATGATTTAGTCGTTGATGCAACACCTATATCATTATCACCGGAACTAGAGCAAAACACTCAATTTATAGAGCTAGTAAAAGATGCAAAGGTTGTATTCTGCCATGCTATGCCTGAGAAAGATGGACATACAAACCATCTACTCGAATACTGTGACAAAAATGGTATTTTTTATATATCTGGTGAAGGTATGTATACTGCCCAGCTCATAAAACAATATATGCTATATTTTGAGAATTTGAATCAAAAGAAAATCACTGAAGCAGATATTATTAAAGCTTGGGGACTATAGATATCATTTAAATACTTTCTCTAAATTATTTCTCACACCATCAAAATTAGCCAACTTCCATTCCCAATTAGGCGAGCCTACTTGCCCTGGGGTATTGAACCTTGCACTACTATCTAACTCAAGAATATCTTGAATAGGTACAATCACATAATTTGCATCACAAGCTAGGCAATAGCTGATGATTTTGCGGACAACATTTCTATCATTAGCTTTAAAATGTCGCTTTAAAAGCTTGCGTTGCCATCTATTGAGCTCATCATCATACCAACCTTTAAGAGTATTGTTATCATGTGTGCCTGTGTATACAACCATATTTTCAACAGAGTCAAAATCATCATTAGATTTTTTAGTTGCATCAAAATGAAACGGAAAGACTTTCATACCTTTTAAGTTATAGTGATCTCTCAGCTCAAAAACCTCTTGGCGTAAATCACCTAGGTCTTCTGCAATGATATTTGCATTAGGTAGTTCTTTATAAACTGTATCAAAAAACTTATACCCCGGTGCTTCAACCCACTCACCATTGATAGCGGTAGTTTCATCTGCAGGTATTTTCCAATAAGTATCAAATGCTCTAAAATGATCAATTCTCACAATATCAAAAAGCTTAAAATTGCCCTTTAGTCGCTCTATCCAAAATTTAAAACCTGTCTTTTCGAGCTTATCCCAATCATATAAAGGATTGCCCCACAATTGCCCTGTTTCTGAGAAAAAATCTGGTGGCACACCTGCAACATGAGTCGGGCTTTGATTATTATCTAGTAAAAATAAATCTTGATGCCCCCATACATCTACAGAATCAAACCCTGCATATATTGGCAAATCGCCCATTATCTCAATGCCATTTTTATTAGCATAAGACTTTAGCTCAAACCACTGTGTATAAAAGATATACTGTAAAAATAACTGATAATCAATTTCCTGCTGATACTTATCTAAGCTAATACTTTGGTTTTTCACCCAATCTTTTTGTGCTGATTGCCATGTATTCCAAGAGTTATTATCATTAGCCTTGCTAAAGGTTTTAAATACTGCGTAATTTTTAGACCATGGATTTTCAGCTACAAAACTATTGTATTCAAGTACTGCATTCTGATTCTGAGCTTTTTTGAAATTCTTGAATGCTTTCTCTAACAGTTTATTCTTATGAGCTCGGACATTTTCATAATCCACACTGATAGAATCTTTGTTGAAAGTTTCTATGTCATTATCATTTAGCAACCCTTTCTCAACAAGTTTATCTATAGCTATATAAATCTCATCGCCTGCAAAGGATGAACTAGACTGATACGGAGAATTACCAAACCCTAATGGTGTAAGTGGCAAAACCTGCCATACACTGACTTTTGATTGTTTTAGTATATCAATAAATTCATAAGCATTAGCACCAAGATCACCTATACCAAAATCACTTGGAAGACTTGATATAGCTAATAACACACCTATTTTTTTCATTTTCACAATCGACCTTTTCTATTATTCTTTTACGATATTTTTTTAAAAAAACACTCTTATTGCGACGGTAAGCACATTAGCGGTAAGTAGTTGGAAAAATAAATGATTAGAAAATAAAATTGTTTTAATTACTATTTTAATAGTGACGAGTTTTTTATTTTCCATTTATTTTTGACTACGATAGCGAAGTTCTAGCATTTTTGCTTACTTTTTATGCAATGCAAAAAGTAAGGTGCATCAGCTTACGCAATAAGCGGCTAAACCTATAGAGTGTTTTATTTATATAAACTATTATATCTTCCAAATATCTCTATTGTACTGACCAATAGTTCTATCTGAACTAAAGAAACCCGCTTTTGCAATATTTACCAAACTCATTCTTTGCCAATGATCACGATCTTCATAATCTTTGAGCATCATATCTTTAACTTTGATGTATTCTACTAGGTCTATAAGCGTCATGAACCAATCTTTGTTTAAAAGCTCATCAAATAGTCGCTGTAAATTTGTTTTATTGCCTATTGTAAGCATAGTAGGAGAAACCATAAAATCTACTATGTTTTTGATTACTGGATTATTATAATAATCCAACGACTTATAGCCATTAGTTTTGTATAGTTCGATAATTGTTTCACTATCTTTACCAAAAGTATAGATATTGGCATCGCCGACCAATTCAGCTATCTCAACATTAGCTCCATCCATTGTACCTAGGGTAATGGCACCATTTAGCATAAACTTCATGTTACCAGTACCACTAGCCTCTTTTGAAGCTAAAGATATCTGTTCAGATATATCCGCAGCTGGGATAAGTTTCTCCGCAACACTTACATTATAGTTCTCAACAAACAGTACTCTTATATGCTTATTGACATCTTCGTCATTGTTTATAAGCTCTTGTAAGCATAATATCAAGTGGATAATATCTTTAGCAATCGTATAAGCAGGTGCAGCTTTGCCACCAAATATAAAGTTGATTGGACGCATAGGCTTAGGATAAAGTCCTGATTTAATCTCCAGGTATTTATGTATGATATACAAAGCATTCATTTGTTGACGCTTATACTCATGCATCCTTTTGATTTGCACATCAAATATACCGTTAGCAAGTAGATTTACACCAGACGAATAACTAGCAAACTCAATAAATTGAGATTTTTTAATATTTTTAATTTCTTCAAGCTTGTTTAATACACCCGTGTCATTATGATATGCAAGTAGCTTTTCAAGCTTTTTAGAATCATTAATAAAATCACCACCCATTAACTCGTGCAAATAGCTTGTCAGTTCTGGGTTAGATTGTTGTAACCATCGTCTAAATGTTATGCCGTTGGTTTTATTATTGAATTTCTCAGGATAAATTTCATTAAAATGCTTAAGTTCTGTATTTTTCAAAATCTCAGTATGTAAAGCAGCCACACCGTTGACACTAAAGCTATAATGAATACTCATGTGTGCCATGTGTACACGCTCATCTTCATCAATTGCTAGCTCAGATTGAGGGTACTCAGCCTTAGACTTTTCATCTAAATACTTTATGATTTCGACTAAATCAGCAGTCAAAACTGTCTCAAGATATTCCAGTGGCCATTTTTCTAAAGCTTCTGCAAGAATTGTATGGTTTGTATAAGCTACAGTCTTTTTCACAAGCTCTATAGCCTTATCAATTTGTATACCTTTTTCTACAAGTTGACGCACTAATTCTGGAATAACTAAAGTTGGATGCGTATCATTTATTTGAATTACAGCATGCTCATCTATATTCTCTAATGAATGACCATTTTTATTAATTTCATCAAAGATAAGATTTACTGCATTACTTACCATAAAGTACTGTTGGTATATTCTCAGCAGATGACCTGCTTTATCGCTATCATCTGGGTATAAGAATAATGTAAGATTTTTAGCAATATCCTTCTTATCAAAATCAATACCTTTACCAACGATAGACTCTTCAATACTATCAACATCAAAAAGACATAAATTATTTACAAAATCATTTTTATAACCAACAACATCGATGTCGTACTGCTTTGAAACTAGATCAAAACCATTGAACTTAATCTTATAACCATTTTTTTTATCACGCAACCAACCAATCTTTTCCATCCATGGATTCGGATTTTCATTTTGAATATGATTTTTGAATTGTTGTTTAAATAACCCAAAGTGATAGTTCAAACTTATACCTGTCGCTGGGATTGCTAGCGAAGCTATAGAATCTAAAAAACACGCAGCTAGTCTACCTAATCCACCGTTACCCAAAGATGGTTCTGGCTCAAACTCCTCGATTTGAACAATACTTTTGTTGTTATTTTTAAGTACTTGAACCATATCGTCATAGATGCCGAGATTTATGAGATTACTAATTAGCATTTTGCCAATCAAAAATTCACTAGATATATAATAAACTTTTTTATTAGCGGCCTTAGGTTTGATATCAGCGGTTTGATTTTTAGTGTATTTTAATAATGCATAGTAAAGTTGCTCATCATTAGCATTTTTAATTTCACAGTTTAAAATATCTTTTAAAGCAATTTCAATTTTTGTTGAATTATTCATTTTTGACCTTTATATTTTATAATTATTTTTGGTTTGATAACTTATGTTTAGTGCGTAACATCAGTTGATAATTGAGAGTATATCTCTAATAATTTTTCTGCAGCAACATCCCAGCTAAGGTCTTGTTTCATTGAATTTCTTCTAACCTTTTTCCATTCTGATTTGCGACTATATAGTGCAAATACACGGCGAACCGCACTTGCGTATTCATCTACATTAAAGTCATTAAATACAAAGCCTGTAGCGGTTTCATCAGCTAGATTTTCAAGAGAACAATCTGTCACAGTATCCGCTAATCCACCAACCTTATGCACTAGTGGCAGTGTACCATAAATCAAACCATACAGCTGCGTAAGTCCACATGGCTCAAACCTAGATGGCACAAGTATCACATCTGATCCTGCGATGATTTTATGAGCTTGCTCTTCATCATAACCAATGTGGACTGCTACTAGTGTAGGGTGCTTCTTAGCTAATTTAGAAAATTCTTTCTCAAGCTCCTTATCTCCACTACCCAATAGTACTACTTGACCTTGTCTACTTATTATTTGACTAATGCCATCTAATACAAGCTTTAAACCTTTTTGCTCTGTAAGACGCGTAACTATACCAAATACCGGAGCTTCATCTTGCACTTTTAGACCATACGCTCTTTGTAATGCGGTTTTGCAATCTAGTTTTTTTAGAGTAGATGTAGATGTATAATTACTCGCTATGAGCTTATCGGTTTTAGGGTTCCAAATACTTGGATCAACACCATTTAATATACCGTACAAATCATTTTTCCTAGCTACCAGCAACCCCTCCAAACCACAACCTTGCTGATGTGTTTGAATCTCTTTTGCATAAGTTGGGCTAACTGTGGTAATTTTGTCGGCAAAATAAAGTCCCGCTTTCAGAAAAGAAACCTTACCATAAAACTCCAACCCCTCAACAGACATATACTTCAAAGGCAAGTCTAACTCGTGGTATATATTCCAACCAAACACTCCTTGATAAGCTAGGTTATGCACTGTAAATACAGTTTTTACCTTACCACCAGTACGGTTTTGATTTGCCTTTATATAAGCAGGTACAAGCCCAGCGTGCCAATCATGAGCATGGACAATTTGAGGATTAAAATCAGCATCTAAACCATCCGCAAACCTTGCAGCAACCCAGCCAAGTAATGCAAATCTTAGATAATTGTCATCATAAGCTTTGTTATTTGCATCAGCATAAGGATTGCCATCGCGGTTATATAAGCTAGGTGCATCTATGATGTATATATCTATATTTGTATCGGGAATTTTAGCTATGTATATAGTGATTTTATCTGCACCAAACTTAGCAGGAAGTTCCGCTATAACTTGCTTATCAGTTACTTTTTGCATAAACGCTGGAAAACCCGGAACTAACACCCTATTGTCAGTACCTAACTTAGATAATGCTGGCGGTAAGGCTGCGGTGACATCTGCTAGCCCACCAGTTTTTAATAATGGATAAACTTCACTACATACATGTAATATTTGCATTGACTATTCTCTTTATTTCTTTAGTTTTTGAATATTTTCAATCATTGTACTAGTGACTAAAACCACACCATTTTCTGTGCGTAAAAATCTCTCAGCATCAAGCACAGGATCTTCTCCTATAACCATACCTGCTGGGATTTCACAACCTCTATCAACCACTACCTTTGTCAAACGACAATTCTCGCGAATACGAGCCTCAGGCATAAGGACAGATTGGTCAATCTCACAGTCAGATGAAATTACCACACTTGAAAACATCACTGTCTTAGATATTTTTGAACCTAGCACTATACAGCCACCTGATGCTAGAGTGTTTGTAATTACTCCATGCTCGCCTTTTTTATTTGGGACAAATTTTGCTGGAGGTAATTGCTCTTGAGCAGTCCATATTGGCCAATCTTTATCGTATAGGTTAAGCTCTGGCATATTGCTTGCTAAATCTAAGTTTGCAGCCCATAAAGCATCTATAGTACCTACATCACGCCAGTAAGGTTCTCTACCCTCTACTTGTGGCACACACGACATATTAAACGGATGAGCTAAAGCCTCGCCCTTAGCAACTGCTGCAGGGATTATATCCTTACCAAAGTCATGGCTTGAATTAGGATTTTCGATATCTGCATCTAGCATTTTGTAAAGATACTCTGTATTAAATACATAAATACCCATACTAGCCAAGCACTTGTCATCTTTACCCGGAATTGTTGGTGCATCAGTTTGAGGCTTTTCTATAAAGTCTATAATATTGCGATCTTTATCAATCCCCATCACACCAAAAGCAAACGCCTCTTCCTTTGGAATTTCTACGCAACCTACCGTACATTCTCTCCCGCTTGCTACATGATCTCTTAGCATTTCTGAGTAATCCATCTTATAGATATGATCACCTGCTAATACTACTATATATTCTGCATCATAGGACTTTAGGATGTCGATATTTTGATAAACTGCATCTGCTGTACCGCGGTACCAATGCTCATCATCTAAACGCTGTTGAGCTGGCAATAGATCAATAAATTCATTTAGCTCACCACGCAAGAAACTCCAACCGCGTTGCAAATGTCTTAGCAATGAATGTGACTTATATTGTGTAACCACACCGATTCTACGAATACCAGAATTTAAGCAGTTTGATAATACGAAATCTATAATCCTAAATTTACCACCAAAATGCACAGCAGGCTTTGCACGATTGTTTGTTAGGTCATACAAGCGAGACCCTCTCCCACCAGCTAAAACTAACGCTACTGTTTTTTTGTATAACTGATGATTTGTTCTTTCTGACATACTATTCTCCTTTTAGATATAAAACTCTCTACTTATGTCGAGTTAAATATATTATAAACTTGATTGTGACAAATACATACTAATAATAAAGATATAATAGTGGTGATTTTTAGAAAGTTTTATGAGTCAATCCATAATTTCTTTGTAGGGGTTGACCTGTGTGTCAATCCTTTCTGCAAGCTAATCGCAAAACAAGATTAGTTTTGTAGTGGTCGAATCTATTTCGACCCTATCCCTAGTAGATCAAACAGGCAGATATAGAATCTGCCCCTACAAGTCGTTCCCACGCAGGTGGGAATCTCCTTACTTTTGTCACAAATTTTTTAAGTATCGTCATACCGCTACTTGATAGCGGTATCCATTTTCAAGTAAATACAAACTACAAAGTGGATTCCATGGCTAAATCCTAAAAGTGGATCCTAGTGTCAAGCACTAGGAAGACAGTAGAAGTAGGCTTTACGAGCAAATTCAAAGCTTGATGAAAACTAGAGATAAAATCTCAAGGGAATCTATTCTTGGAAAAAACCTAGTTGATTACATCTCGGCTTTAGAATTACTGATAATCAAGAAATTTATAAGAAGTATGAAAGGGTCTCAACTTACTGTGGGTATGCGATAGATCCGTTTGTTTAAGTGGGTAATTTCCAGCATCCAAACTGTGTAGTCGCGTTATTATCATTAAGTACTATTTGTGGCTGAAATGCAGACACCACTGTTATTTCATCTGCCCCCGAAAATGTCGAATACTTCCATACGAATACCTGTCCAGGCATCACGTCACCCGGTCCCTGATTGAAAGCGAGGTTAGGACCTGGCGTTAATTCCTCAGCGCCTGGAGTAATATAATAGCCAGGAGAGCATGTAAATATAACGCTGTCTCCATCAGTTTTAATAACTGACGTCAAACCCGCCTCGCTTAAATTTAGGCTACTGATTCTGGCAGCTAATTCTGCCGCGGTCATGTTGCTTCCAGTAGGCCTCCGATATGTCGCCGTGAATGGGTATTGAACCGGCTCCGCCCCGACAATTATGTTCTTTGGTGTTGTTACCACGGGGGCAGCCGCTGAACCTGTCGGCGGTGTAGCTGTTAATTTTATTTGGTTGGTTGTATTATAATCAAATGTGACATCCGTAGATGCAGCAGTAGCGTCTGTGAATGTCACTGTACCACCAACTACTTTCTCCCAAAGAAGAGTCCAATCATCAGTTATACCAGTATCCGTCAAATCGACTGATACGGTGTAGACATTGTTATCCTCTGCACCGCCAGCACTGTTATCTACTGTGATGGTCGGGGTTGTAGCAGCACCTGTTGTGATGGTTTCTTGATTTTCTCTTGTAAGACCACCTTTAGTAGCTGTGAATTTTACGGTGTATTGAGTACTAGTCAAATCAAAAGTGGCAGTAGGATTCTGTGCTGCTGTATCATTAAATGACACCCCAGCGTCTGTTGAGCTCCAAGCAAGTGTCCAACTATCATCTATACCTGTGTTAAGAAGATCAGCAGAGAGATTCCAAACAAGGGGATTGCTACCGTCTTGGTCAGATGATAAGTTAGGAATGTCCGGTGCACCGACTGTTATAGTTACTGGGGAAACAGTTATTTGATCTCCATTAGTTAATGTTAGCGTCAAAGCTACAGTATAATTGCCTGCCATACCAAATTCATGCTCTACAGTTTGAGTAGTCTCACTAGATGCAGCTCCATCAAATTTCCATGAGAATGTATACACTTCCGCTTGAGTTATACCTGTATTGTCAAGATTTGCTGTGAAACTATAGTCTGTACCTTCTCCACCAATAGCTGATGACTCTATCACCGGCTTACCAAAACCAGTCGTTACTGATAATGCTTGGGATTCAATACCTGAGCTTGCACCCGGAGCTGTAGCTTTTACAGTTATATTGTAAGCAGTATTGTAGCTTGGTAGGTCTAGTGTCACAGTAGAGCCTGTAGCCGTAATGCCGGACTGACCATCTACACTCCAAGTAAATGCCGTACCTGCTGGTAGACCAGTATCTGCAGCATTTGCAGTTAGTGTGACTTTTTTACCATTTACAGTATCCTTTTCAACTGTAGGAGGTATAGCACCCGATGTGATGGTGTTTGTAACAACAATATCATCAGCCAACTCATCTGAACTTACTACTAGCTTAACTACATGGTCTGTGCCAGCTTTAGTGAAAAGGTAATTTACTAATTCTCCAACTTTCTCATCACGGCCATCTACAGTCCATGTATATTTGGCATCAGTAGGTATGCCTGTATCAGCAGGATCAGCTTCAAATGTATAGTTAAGTTCACCAGCATTGTCTTTGGTTATTTTGACAGTAGGCACCCCTACACTTAGGTCAACAGTTGTTTCTTTGGTTATCTCTCTAGTAGTGCCGTCAGCATTGACTATAGTTCCACTTACACTTACTTCCTGAGGGTCTGTAGATTTAAATACCCAGCCAGTCGGGTTTGAAGTTAGACTGCAAGTATCGCCATCATCCACCGAGCAAGGAGTTAAGCCTCTGTCCAACAGCTGAGTATTGTTAGCTTCTTTACCTCCACCCTGTATGATCCAAGTAACACTGTCTTGAGCACCTTTGAGCTGAGTACGCTTGACTACTCTATCTGTAGATTTACCAAGCAGATTTGTATATCTCTGCAAAGTATCATCTTCTATAGCAAAGCTACATACTAGACCATTACATTGCTGGACTATCTTAGGCTCTTGGACTTGCTCAGCCTTTTCACATGAGCTAAGAGCAAATGCTCCTGCTAGCACTGACAAGCTTAATATTGTCTTTTTCATAAGTTATTTCCCTTGGGGTTTTTTATTGGATAAATTCGGATGATACTTTAGCATAAATGGGGGGGGGGTAAGCAAGGTTTTTCGCTGTGAAACTATGAAAATCGATCATTTATTTGTAGGGGTTGACCTGTGTGTCAACCCTTTTGTATAGCACGAAGGGCAACCACAAGGGTTTGCCCCTACAGTCACCAAATAAAAGACTATCATACAACGGCATCGGCTGTAGTATCTATCTAAACACACCTCCCCTTGCAAGCAAGGTACTCCTCTCAAGAGGAGAATTAGCGTCTAAATTTGAGCTTAGAAGATACCCGTCTGCAAACTGTCATCCTAGTGCTACGACACTATAGCGAAGTCGATTAAGTTTTATTCCATTGTGAATTCCAAGCAGCTTTTATAGCGTCTTTGAAATCGGTGTACTTG
>Ga0307934_1000564_pt1 | contig 26692 bp, 29 predicted proteins | sample OrgLakmetageno90_FD_201838 | JGI IMG/M metagenome (GOLD analysis project Ga0307934, IMG submission 201838) | Saline water microbial communities from Organic Lake, Antarctica - #90 | ecosystem: Environmental > Aquatic > Non-marine Saline and Alkaline > Saline | place: Antarctica: Organic Lake...
TTAAAAGTAATTTCACTTTCTAGTTCTATAACAATACCACTCATTTCTCTAATAAGCCCCCTTAATTTATCACATTCTCATGCTAATACCTCTATTTCCTTTTGCATTTTATCCATTTCGGGAAATGTATCATCCAAAAACTTATTGATCTCAGTCTCACTCTTTCAATCTATGTGCATCTTATTTATCTTAACCTCTCGATCATGAAGAATATCTCTTCTTTTTTGTATATCTTCTCTTCTAAACTGTAAATCTAACTTCATAGATCATAGTTTACTTTCCAGTGTAAAAAATGTTACTTCTTGGCGTTCAATATCTAAATATTTAGTTGCTGGAAATTCATTTCATTCCACTCAAAACAACTTAATAGATCATCATGCATTATAAAATGGTTTAATTGATCAAAATATTAGATCAATTGTAGAATCAATTCATACTTCTCATGAGAATCACTCAGTGGCTAGAAAATCATAATATTCTAAAGTCTCTCGAATATAATCAGCATAAGTATCTTGCAATTTAGATTGATTATGAGTCTCTCAATAAATAACTAGAACTGGTCAAGATTCTATAATTCATTCTCTTCATTTTAGCGGTATATGTTGAATAGAAATATCATTTTGTCATTTTAGTTTATATATATCTCACAAATCTGACACTAAACTTGATACATCACTCAATGACACATCAAAATCTTTCATTGATTCATCAAGGAACATTTCTTCCAACAAAGAAAAGTCTTCAATTATCGGAACGTTACCATCCAATTCGTGATATGACAATCATACTACATCCCTATAAATGGAAGATTCAGACATATTCTGACCATAACTATCAATAGCATTAGTTACTTTAGTATCATATCATATAATATCTCAAATTTCAGTTAAAATAGAGGTTGCTAAGAGTCTATACACTACATAACCAGAATCTACCAATGAGGAATTTACTGCTAATGTAAGATTTTGTATTTTAGACTTTATCAATGTTTTCCACTCTCTTCATTTTCTCTTTTTAATTTTAGGGAACAAATCTAAGAGTATGTCACACTCTACATCAATACAATCCAGAGCTATTTGTTCTAAAAATTTAATATTATCCTCAAATGTTAATATATCTTTTTCAGATGTTTTTTCTTTATTTCAAGCAAGTATATTACTACTCAAGTGATTTAGTTGCTCTCAAAAATGAACATGCAAGCTCTCAAGTTCACTATCTAATTGATGTTTTGGCCTTTCTGACAAATCCCTCATATATTAATTATATAAGAATTTCTCCAGAATAGCAAAAAACTTCACAATATCCTGTATATCATTGTATCACCACAGACTTATTCTGCATGTATGCTGTATACAACTTTTTCAGGCAGTCATATCTGCTAATCATGCGTGAAAAATATGAGCACACTGAGCACCACATCTAATGCACATATCGTGTTTTGCCATATATTGTCAAAGTTGTGTTGCATTTTTTCACGGTGGTAGTTGAAATGCAAATACTCAAATCTTCTGATCTATATGTTTAGGTCATACAAGAAGAATCCCATCTTTTTCAAGTTCAGCAAACTTTTCCATACAATACTCCATAAGTGGTTTTTCAATACTATGAATCTTCTCAAATCATTTTTCTATACTTCCATTTCAAAGAGATTCAATATACTGTATTGCATATAATAAACTCACTGCTCCTACAAGATTGGGTGTTCATGGTTCAAATTTATCTGGGACTCACTGAAGTGAATATCAATCCATACGCACTTCTTCTACCATCCCTCCACCTCACCGAGCAGGCTCTAATGATTTTAAAAACTCATTTTTTCATCGAAGAACACCAATGCCAGTAATTGCTCATAACTTATGACCAGTAAAATACAACGCATCAGCTCAAAGAGCATGTACATCAACAGGCATATGTGGTACAGATTGCGAAGCATCTACAAACCGTAATGGTGATGAAGAAGCTTGATCAAGTATATCTTTAATTGCTTTCATATCACTTACTCCTCCAGTCACATTTGATACCATAGTACATGAAAACACTTTTACCTTGTCATGTAATTTTTGTTGGAGATCTTTCATATCAATTTTTTGCTCAGCATCTAACTCTACAAAATCCAATATAATTCAGTACTCTTTCGCTACAATTTGCCAAGGAACAATATTTGCGTGATGTTCTAGCTTTGTAAGCAATACCGTGTCTCAATGAGAAAGCAGTCACGTAAACATAAGGCTTTTGATAAGTTTATTTACGCTATCTGTGGAGCTTGCGGTAAATATAATTTCATCGTCTTGCCCTCACAACAGTTCGGCTGTTTTTCTTCTCGCCTGCCAATATATATGCTCTGATCTTTCAGATAAACTATACCGTCCTCTATGAATATTTGCATAGTCCTTCTGCATATATGTTGCTACACCATCAATCACACATTTGGGTTTTTGTAAGGTAGCTGCGCTATCCAAATATACCAATCATGGATTATTTTCAAATATCGGAAAATCTTTTTTTAACATATATATCACAATAGGTAAAAATGTATAGTATTGTCTATACAATAACTAAGGAGACTATCTTTTCAAACAAAAAACTACTCACCTGAGTAGTTTTCTATACCTTAAAGAAAATGATAATAATGTATTCAATACTATTTACTTACCTTATTACTAAGAATAAAAGCAAACGGTGCAGCTAAGAAAATCGAACTATATGTTCCTGCGATAACTCACATACCTAGTGTAAATGCAAACATTTTCAAAATACCTGTACCAAATATATACATAGCCACTACCACAAGTAATGTAGATAATGAAGTAGCAATAGACCTTCTCATAGTTTGCCATAAACTCATTTCAAATACATCTTTACGAGTAATACGTCATTCCTCCATAGCTTTCTCTTTCTCTACAAAATTTTCTCTAATTCTATCGAAAATAACAATTGTATCATTTACACTGTATCACAATACTGTTAATAATGCTATAATAAATATCGTATCAATCTGAACCGCAGGATTCAAATTCATCAATAAACCATAAGCACCAGCAGCTATAGATACATCAAATATCATAGTAATAATAGTCACAATACCCAACAGCAATGGAGAGATCAACTCTCTCATCCCCGCAAAAGCAAACAAAATATAGAATGCCATCAATATCATACCCCAAATCAAAGCATTCTTAGCAGTTCTAGTTATGTATTCACCAATACTAGGTCAAGTTATAGATGACTCAAGTATATCATCTAATGAAGCAATAGTATTTGTATCTAATAATGTTTGTTTTACTGTCTCGGTTACTTCACTTACTTTATCGTCATTATCAACAGCAATCTGCACCAAAACACTATCAAATCAATCTTTTTCACCAATTGCTACGTTAAAATCTTCATATCATTTTCATTGCAGTGCGGCCGTAAGCTCTACATCTAGATTAGATCATGCAAGATCCTGGTCTACTACCACTTCCATACCACCTGTAAACTGAATTGAGTATCTCATATTCGTAAAAAACATCCATAATGCTCACGCACCTATAACACAAGCTATACTTAGTCGAAGTATCGCCTTAGAAATAATAGAAAAATACTGTTTCATCTTTCGAATATAAATGGTAAAAATTAGGAACTTTATACACTACGAGTTCTTATTATACATCAAGTGCAACAAGTGCTTTCTCAGCCGCCACTTCCTGGGCTTTTTTCTTACTTTGTCATGTTCATGATGCAATATGTTTTCAATTTACTTGCACATGAGTCAAGAACCTCAATACATTTCCAGACGCTTCTACCTCATCTTCTACATCAATGTACACTGGAACCTGTTTATAACGTTTCTGAACAAATTCCTGAAGAATACTCTTCCAGCTTTTTCATGGCAATTGAGTCAAATCCTTCAACTGACTCATGATATATTTTTTTATAAAGCTTGCAATGGCTTCTCGTCCATGCACCAAATACAAATATGCAATAAGTGCCTCTAAAGTATCAGATAAGACGGCATCCTTTTCATCTCCACCACTTCTACGCTCTCAATTACCCAAACGAATATATGTACCTAACTCTATTTGTCTTGCAACATCAGCTAAGGTTCATTCCTTAACCAAATAAATTTTAGCTAACGTCAATTTTGATTCGGGTATACCTGGATACAGCGTAAATAAATCCTCAGCCACTCTAGCTCCAAGCAACGAATCTCAAAGAAATTCTAACCTTTCATTATGTGGAATATCTTCATCAGGCGTATCAGCTGAAAAAGATTTATGAGTCAATGCTTGTAATAATAATTCTTGATCGACATCTTCAATAGACAGTCATAATCATAACACATATGAGACATAGGGTTCCATAATTCTAGTAGAGAAATAAACCTATTTTTCTAATGCTGAAAGCACTTTATGTCAAATACCATTAATAAGCTTTGAACTTTTATCATCACCGTATCTTTTTGCTAACTCTACCATTTCATTGAGAATAATTTCTTTTGGGGTTTTGATAAGAAGAAACTCAGCATACCCCAACACAAAAATAACTCTATCCATTAAGTCCATCTCTTCAAAACCAAAGGTAACAGTATGCTCATTAACCAACTCACGAACAATATCTCTATACGCATAAAACGTCGGTCATATCTTTTTTACATAATCAAAATCGATATCCTTAGGTTTAACTCACTCAAAATACTGTTCAATAATATAAGCGATTTCGGTATCGAAATCCTCATAATATGTTTTGTTCATGACATCCTTGAGAATTACCTCCTCAGTTCATTCTTCCTGTTTCAAGAATTTTTGAATTTTTTCAATATCCTCCATAAGGTTTTCTTTTTCTCAAGCATTTTCTAAAAAATATTGCTCGTATCGATAGACAAGCAATATTTTTCTAGCATGTATTCTTCACTTTATGTTCATGACCACAACGAATTTTGTATAAAATATATACTCATACTACTATACATGTACGTATGTAATATGTTACTTCGCTATCTTTACCATACTATGCATCAACTATTTGTTCTGAAGATTTTGTCTTTATAGAAATAACTTGTTTGTCACCATAGTAACCACAAGCCATACATACTCTATGAGACAATTTTGGAGAACCACAATGTGTACACTTCACAATATTTGTACGCTTTGTAAGTTTCTTCATTTGTTTTGTCATCCACATATTTCTATTTTGATGTTTTTTCGCAATAGAACGTTTTTTCTTTGGTCAGATCATGATTAAATATTAAGAATTAAGAAATAGCTATATTATTTACCTCATACGAGTTCGTCTTGAAGTGTTTTTAGGTCATCCCATTTACCATTTTTTGCCAAAGTAGCTTGCTTTTTCCATGTTTTAGGGTCATGTTGAGATAATCCATTATCAGCGAGTATTGTTCTTAGATCACCAACTTTAGATCAAGAAAGGTCACTATATGTTAGAATTCCATTTGCATGAAATACTTCGTTGATTTTAGGGCCAATTCATTCTATCTTTGTCAGATCATCTCCTTCTGCAGCTTTAGCATTAGTAGCCTTAGGTGCTGGCTTTTCAACCTTAGTAGCAGTTTTTGCTTGCTTAGTCTTTGCCTTAGGTGCTACTGGAGCTTTAGCATCTTCTATAGGAAGAACCTCAACTACTGTTCTTAGGTATTTTCTTCCATCGTATCTCTTTATACTTCTCTTTGTAAATGATACGATACCATCAATTGATGCATGAATTGTGAAATCAGAACCTTTATAGACTCCTCTACCTGTTTGATATTTATCACCTTTTTGTCTAATGATAATATTACCAGCTTTCGCAATTTGTCAACCAAAAAGTTTTACCCCACGAAATTTAGGATTGGAGTCTCTGAGGTTTTTTGCCGATCCGGCAGCTTTTTTATGAGCCATAGTTCTAAAACAAAACTAAAATTGTGTCAATGTCGATATGTATATGAATATTAGCAATAATTGCAATGGATTCTCTAGTTTTGTGCTATGCAATTGTTATCGAAGAATATCCACTTTACTCTTATCCTGCTTCTATAGCATCTAATACTGTGTTTTTTGATTCTCCATAATATGTTTCTTTATATACTTTACCTACTGGCAAGAGTCTACCTAAAATTACGTTTGACTTCAAGTCATCTAATGGGTCTATTGCTCATTTTACAGATGCTTCGGTCATCACTCTTACTGTCTCTTGAAAAGAAGCTGCAGACATCCATGACTCAGACTGCTTAGCAATTTGCGTCAATCACATAGCTAATCTCTTTCATAAAGCAGGTTGTTTACCTGCTGCAATAAGCTCATCGTTTGTACGCAAGAACTGTTCATGTTTCACAATAGTTCCAGGTATAAAGCTACTATTCCCTGCATCCTCAATCAAAACTTTAGAGAACAACTGTTTACAGATCACCTCAATATACTTATCACTTACATCCTGTCACTGAGAAGTATATACCTTCTTGATCTCTTTAACAATATATCTTTGAGCTTCTAAATCTCATACAACCTCCATATATTCTCTGATATCCAATGAACCACTTGAAAGAACCTGTCCTTTGAACACATCAGCTCATTCTTTCACCTTCAATGATGTCCCAATAGCAACTTTCTTCTTAGATATTTCTACAACACCATAGACAATATAATCTTTATGAATCTCTAATACTTTACCATCTTCTTTTACCTTCAACTTACTCCTTCATTTCACAGCATACACTCATCATTTTTCTAATTTTGTTCATTTTCTAACTTCACATGCATATCATTCTTTAATAATATATGTTTTTGGTTGTGGAGTAGATGTAATAAATGCCTCAGTTTTCTTAGGAGATTCCTCAACAGTTATAGTTCCATCAAATGGAGCAATTACTGCTGGTTTCTTTGGGTTTCTTACCTCAAACAACTGTTCAATCCTCTTAATACCATTAGTCATATCACCATCAATATTTGCTACTCAACCACCATGGAAAGTACGCATAGTCAACTGTGTACCAGGTTCACCAATAGATTGTGAGGAAATAATACCAACAGGAGAACCGATTTCCACCATTGATCTAGAAGATAGATCCATACCAAAACATGCTTGACAAACTCCAGAAATTGTACGACAAGTTAATGGACTTCTTATTTTTAGATAATCACAATTAGTATGAAGAAGCAAATCACGATTTTCTTTATTGATTAATGTTCAAGCAGGAAGTACTACGTTATCACGTTCGTCAATAGCATCTTGTGCTAGAGTTCTACCAAATATAAGTGAAGAGAATTCTTCCCCCCTACTCTTAGCTTCCTCTTGTGATAAGATAATATATTTTTGTGTATTACAATCCTCTTCTCTAACAATAACTTCTTGTGAAGAGTCTACCAATCTTCTTGTTAAATACCCAGACTCAGCTGTTCTTAACGCTGTATCAGCCTTACCTTTTCTAGCACCATGTGCAGAAATAAAGTACTCAATTGGAGTAAATCATTCAAGAAGTGATGATTTGATAGGAAGCTCAATAATTCTTCCAGAAGGAGAAGCTACCAATCATTTCATTCCTGCCATCTGAGTCAATTGTCCCCAAGTACCTCTAGCACCAGAATCAATAAATCCAAATATATCTGACCCTTCTTTATAAGAAGTTCTTACTAATGCTTCAATTTTTGCTTTTGCATTTGACCATAACGTTACGATAGATCTATGTTTTTCCTCATCTGAAACAAATCATTTGAACCAGAAATTATGAATATCATTCACTTTTTCACCAGTAGTATTCAACAAGTCTTCTTTTTCTTTTGGAACATGAAGATCGAAAATATTCATACTCACAGCTGACAATGTTGCGTACTTAAATCATCGATCTTTTATAGCATCAGCAACAAGTACAGTTTCTGATTTACCATACACATCAAATATCTGATCCAGAATCTTCTTTAATCATCTCTTACCAATTTTTTCGTTGATAAAATCAATTTTCTCCGGAAGAAGATGGTTAAAGACTACTCTACCAGTTGTAGTTAATATTTGTTCTCCAGCTATATTAATAAGAATTCTATCTTTAATATGTAATTCATCACAATAAAAGTGCTTCATTACTGACGCAGTATCAGCAAACACTCAAGTAATATTTCTATACGAACCAGTTTCTTCATATGCTGTATGGATATCCGCAAGACTTTGCTCATGAGTATCACTACTTTCATCAGTAAGATAATACGTTCCTACTACTAAATCTTGTGAATGCGTAATAACTGGATCACCAGACGCAGGTTTTAGTACATTTTGAGCAGAAGAAATTATATTTGCTGCTTCTGCTTGCGCTTCTTCAGATAGTGGAACATGTACAGCCATTTGATCTCCATCAAAGTCGGCATTAAATGCTGGACACACCAATGGATGAATTCTAATTGTTTTCCCTGGAACTAATTTTACCTTAAAGGCTTGAATAGACAATCTATGCAACGTAGGAGCACGATTCAAAAGAACATATTTTCCTTCAATTACTTCTTGCAATATTTTCAATGCGATTGGATCTTCATCTTTGATAAGTTTTTCAGCTTGTTTTGGAGTATGCGCTATCTTTCTTTCGATAAGTTTACCAATAATAAACGGCGTAAACATCTTCACAGCTACATACAATGGAAGTCCACATTCATCTAGTCTTAGATTTGGACCGACAGTAATTACAGAACGTCATGAATAATCTACTCTCTTACCAAGAAGATTTTTTCTAAATATACCCTCTTTACCTGACAACATATCAGTCAAAGATTTGAATACTTTCACTCAAGCCCCGAATTTTCTAGTTCATCCTTTTTCTCCCACAAGAAGATTATTTACTGCTTCTTGAAGCAATCTGATTTCATTTTTCTTAACTACGTCAGGCATACCAACTTGAATCATTCTCTTTAGTCTCAAGTTTCTCATAAGTACACGTCTGTAGAACAGATTCACGTCTGAAGACGCAAACTTTCCACCTTCTAATTGTACTACAGGTCTAAGATCTGGTGGTATTACAGGCAAATGACTCAGCACCATCCATCTAGGCTCAACGCCTGAGATAAATAAGTTTATAAGTAATTTTAGTTGTTTAAACCTCTTTTTTCTCTTCTCTCCTTTTAGACCTGGAAATATTTTCAATAATGATTTTATTTCATCCTCAATATTGATTTTTTGGAGAAGCTCTAAGATTGCTTGAGAACCTGAAGAAAATGTAAATGCATCTTCATATCTATGAAATATATTTCTATAATCACTTTCCAATATGGTACTACCCAATTCCAAGTTAGCCAAAATTGATTTTATTCTTGAATACTCTTTCTCCAATCACTTCTTGTTTGTCCCATAAACATTTCTTAACTCTTCTTCCTTCACTGTGGATTCTTTCTTTCACTTTTCTTTTAATTTATCAGAGAGTTGTTTTTTCTCATTTTCATATATTTTATCTAGTTCATCAATCTTATTTTTATAGTCTTTATCTAGATTGACAATAATATTTTTCTTACCTTTCTCATCTACATTAGTTACAATATATTTTACATAGTATAACACTTTTTCGATTTCATTGATAGAAAGCCCAAGCAAAAGACCGATTCTAGATGGATTTGCTTTTACGTACCAAATATGAACTACAGGTGCAGCTAATTCTATATGCCCCATTCTTGTTCTTCTTACTCTAGACGTGGTTACTTCTACACCACAACGTTCACATACAATACCCTTATATCTTACTCACTTATATTTTCCACAACTACATTCGTAGTTTTTCATTGGACCAAAAATTGCCTCACAAAACAGACCTTTTTGTTTTGGCTTACCGGTTCTATAATTAATCGTATCTGGAGATTCTACTGACCCAAATGACCAACTTTTAATATCCTCGGCAGAAGCAAGCATCACTTGTAACCCGTCGAATTGTTTTTTTATCATAGCGTGTAGGTGGATAAAATAAATATCAATGTATGTGGTGATTATTCGTCTATATCTCCATGTTCTTTGAGCTCAGCAACAACAGTATCCATCATTTCTTTCTTTTCTTCTTCTTCTGTTATATGACTAACTCAGCTTGTTCAAACTTCGAGCTCTTCAACATTCTCTTCACTAGTGATTCATTTTAATCATAGATTCATAATTTTCTTTATTCTACCGGCATGAATTTTTTCGATTTCCTCATCACTCAATGGTACAATATTTTGCCCAAGACCCTTGAAAAGGAAAGTAACCAAATTAAATGACTCTGGGATACCACTTACTTTTATTTTTCATCATTTAATAATAGCTTCATATGTTTTATTTCTTCATTGTACATCATCAGATTTAACTGTCAACATTTCTTGAAGCGTATAAACCGCAGAATATGCTTGTAATGCCCATACTTCCATTTCACCAAATCTTTGTCATCATTGTCTTGCTTTACCACCTAACGGCTGTTGTGTAATCAAGGAATATGGTCATACAGATCTAGCATGGATTTTATCTTCCACCATATGTACAAGTTTAATAATATGCATGTATCCAACAGTCACCTTATTGTCATATAGAATTCACGTTCTTCCGTCAAATAACTTTAGTTTCCCATCAGCTGGATAGCCAGCAGCAACCATAAGTTCTGAGAGCTCTTCAGTACCAAACTCACTAAATAGTGGAACAGCAAATTTCAATCCAAGAGCTTTAGCTACAAGTCATAGCTGAGTTTCGTATGTTTGTCAAATATTCATACGAGAAACTACACCCAGTGGATTTAAACAAATATCAATTGGTTGTCCATCCTCAGTATATGGCATATCTTCTTCTGGAACTACAGCAGCAATAATACCTTTATTCCCATGTCTACCAGCAAGTTTATCACCAACTTCAATTTTTCTTGTTGAAGCTACATATACTTTAATTTTCTTTCTCACACCAGCACTTAGATTATCACCTTTCTTAGAATCCAAAACAATAATATCTATAACTCTTCCCTCACTACCTGCAGGCATATATAATGATGTATCTTTAAATCTTTTTGATTTATCACCAAATATAGCATGAATCAGTTTTTCTTCAGGACTAAGTTCTCATTCTGATTTTGGAGATATCTTACCTACAAGAATATCTCATCATTTCACTGTAGATCATAATCTTATTACTCACGATTCATCAAGATATCTAAGTTTTGTCAACGCAACACCAGGGATATCATTTGTTGTCTCCTCTGGCCCAAGTTTTGTGTCAGCCACTTCAATTTCATATTCATTGATAGTAATAGATGTCAAATCATTGTCTTTTACTAATCTTTGAGAAACAACCACAGCATCCTCATAATTGTATCATTCTCGAGGCATAAAGGCTACTCTCAAATTTTTCCCAAGAGATATTTCACCATCTACTACAGAAGGACCTTCTATAAGCACATCACCTTTTTTGACTTTATCTCATGCAGAAACCTTTGGCCACTGATGAAGAACAGTTTTCTGATTTGATCTCTTGAATGTTATCAATTCATATTCCTTAGTTCCTATTTTTTTATATTTTACTTTAACTCTTTTCCCATCTACATAAAGAACCTCACCATCTTCTTCAGCCATAGTAAGAGCATAAGTCATTTCAGCAACATCTCATTCAAGACCAGTTCCGACAAGAGGAGCTTCTGGATGAACTAATGGTACAGCTTGACGTTGCATATTCGTTCCCATTGCTGCACGAACTGCATCATCATGGTCTACAAATGGAATCGTACATGTATTAGCACTAAAGATCTGTGAAGGATTCACATCCATATGCGTTATATCGTTTACATGAAAGATTTCCATGTTCATGAAATGTCTTGCTGGAACACGTTTTTGAAGTATATTTCCATGGTCATCAATCGGTACAGCACTATCAGCAATAGTATATCTTTCATCATAATCTGGTGAAATATACTCAATCTCACCCGTCATAAATGGTCTAACTTTAATAACTGTTCACGTCTTAGCGTGAGCTTTTTCAATTGCTTTTGCGTCTTTTTCAGTAATAAGATCACCATCCTTAACAAGCACTTTTTTCTTATCAAGAATATCTACATCAGCGATTCTGTTTACTAATACATCGGCTTTTGCAGGAAGTTCATTCGTAATCTTAACAGCTGGAGTCTCTACAAATCCATAATCATTGATTCTACTATAGAGAGCTTGATATGTTACCAAACCAATATTTTGTCCTTCAGGGGTTTCAATTGGACAAATTCTTCCATAATGTGATTGATGCACATCACGTACCTCAAATGTCGCAGTTTCTCTCTTTAGACCACCTGGTCCTAGAGCTGTAATTCTTCTTTTATGTTCAATCTCAGCCAAAGGATTTACTTGATCCAAAAATTGAGATAGTTGTGATGTAGCAAAGAAACTTTGGATTGAATTATCAATCATTTTAAAGTTAGCCAAACTTGTCATCTTAACTGGCTCTTCAAGATTCAAGACACTCAACTTACCTTTTATACTTTTGACAAATCTTCTCATTACTGGACTTAGATGAGCATATAATGTTTCACCCATAGATCTGATACGTCTATTTGCTAGATGATCAATATCATCATAATAATAACGTCTCTTCTTGTTAGCCAAACAAATTAAATATTTCAATGAAGAGATTAGATCTTCTACATCAAAAACGTGAGATAATGGTTCATTAATATCCTTCTCTAATCACAATTTTGCATTTATTTTACGTCTAGCTACCTTACCAAGATACATTCTTTCTGGAGCCATGAAGATTGATTTAATATAATCCATAGCACTATCAGCATCAATAATTTCACCAGGTCTCATCTTGTTATAAATATACACAGCAGCATCTTCTGCTGTTGAAACAGTGTCTTTATCCAAGGTGGTTTGAATATAATCATAGTCTTCCTCTTCAAGCTCATCAGCAAACAATGCTTTTATACTTTCATCTGTTTCAAAACCAAATACTCTCAATAATGGAGTTATTAGAAATTTTCTAGAATTATTTACTCTTACTACTATTCTACCAGATTTCTCTGTAAATACCTGAATCCAAGATCCCTTTTCAGGAATAATCTTGAATCATTGTGTATATGTCTTTGCATCAAAATTAAAGAAAATACCGTATGATCTAATAATCTGTGAAATAATAACTCTTTCCACCCCATTAATTACATATGATCACCATTTAGTCATCAATGGTAAAATACCAATATTTATACGTTTATTAAATAAGGTAGTTTTTGTTTCTTGATCATACAATTTCATTTTACCAGAGATAATCCCTCCATAGGTCATCTCCTTCTTTTTACATAAATCGACATCATCCAATGCATCAGAAACCTTGATATCTGTGATACTTAAAGAAAGTTTTTCTTCAGCAATATCATATACTGGAGTCGATTCATTAAATAATTTCAAAAGATATTCTTCTAAAAAACTATTGAATCAGAATTTTTGAGTATGCAACAAATCTGGAAAATCTGCATATTTCTTTGGTGAAGCAAGAAATACTCTTTTATTCTTTTCTCCATATGTTGGAAAAGAATGTTCGTTTTTAGCTATTTTAGCTGATTTAGCTGCTTTAGGCATGTGGACGGCTCTATAAGAACTAAAATGAGATTTGGCACGTGTAGATTAACTCATAATGAATACAACGCAGAAAAGGACCAATACGACGATTAGTCTCTTATAACATCTACGATAGTGTTACATATAACATAGGTGATCGAGAAGGTAAAGATCTTATCAAATGACAAGAAACAACATAGATCAAACAGGGTCAGGTTTATTTTCTACGAACTACGAGACTATGTCTTCCTTTTGCTCTTCTTCTAGCAAGGACATTTCTTCCACTCTTAGTCTGCATTCTTTTCAAAAAACCATGTTTTCTCATTCTCTTTCTCCAAGAATATTTTCTAATTCTATTAAGTTTACCTGGCATACTACTAGATATTATCAAAATAAAACTCTCTCTAACATTTTATGGCATATATACTATCTATTATATGGAAGCAATCATAATTCTCTTGAACGAATAATAGACTGTCTAAGCATCTTTTGATGTTTTACTCCAGTTCATGTATATTTTCTTGGTTTAATTGATCCGAATCTAGTAGTATAACGTTTCAATAGATCAGCTGACTTCCAATTGATCAATGTTGCATTATCATCTTGAGCGAAAAAATTCTTTTTTCCAATAGGCATGTGATAATATTAATAATAAAAATGATAGTATTATTCTTCAGTCTCCTCTTCTTCCTCCTCCTTAGTAGGATTTTTCTTCATCTTATCAGCTTCTTCTTGATCAATAATCGCTTCATAGGACTTTTTTAGATCCGCATATTTCAAGAATGTTTCATTCTCTTTCATAGAAAAGAATACAAACTTAGCGACACCTTTTTCCAACTTAAGCATATTTGAGACCTTCTTTTTAACAACTTCATCAATTGTTATATGGTAAGAAACAAAATAAGCTTGTTCTTGTCAACGCAAAGGATAAGCAAGAGGCAATAATCACATATCATCTGTATCTACTATTTCAATGTGCTTTTCAATAGATTTCTTCAATTCTTCTACTCCTTTACTAGAAACAGCAGCATCAATAACACATACTAACTCGTACAATTTTTTCATTAGGTAAGTTTGATTAATAAAAGCATTCGGACTCCGACATATAACATCGGAGAGACATCTCTGGAGACATCCCTACTTAGATATATTTAGATTGACAATCTAACATACTCGTGCACTACAGTATCTCAAAGCATATCTTTTACTCTTTTAGAGTCATCGACAATTGATGTTTGTTCTAAGAGCACTAAATCACTCCACTCTTTTTGTAACTTACCTGCAATTATTTTTTCCATAATATCTGCTGGCTTATTACTATCTTTCATTTCTTCTGTAAATTGAGCTGTTAGTTTATCTTTAGTCTCTTGAGAAACCTCATCAGTCGTTAGAAACTGAGGCTGCATTGCAGCTACTTGTAAAGCAACCGCTTTAGCTTTCTCCTCATCTCAAGTATAAAAAATTGCAGATGCTACTTTATCACCAGGATGAGTATACACATAAGAAGTTCATGTTTTAACAAAACCATCAATAACTTGCATATTCTCACCAATAGTTACCGCATTGTCTTGCAATATTTTAGTAACTTCTTCATTCAGTTCATCAGACACATCAGCATATGAAGCCAACCCATCAAGTGAAGATAATTTCTCAACAATTTGATTAGCTATTCACTTAAATACATCATTCTTTGCTGCAAAATCAGTTTCACACGCCAATTTCAAACCAACAGTTTTATCACCAAATTGTTTAATAATAACAATTCACTCATTAGTTGCTCTGTCTGCCTTCTTAGCAGCTTTCAATGCACCCTTTTCTCTCAATACCTCTTGGGCTTTAGCGAGATCTCCGTCAGCTTCTTCTAAAGCTGACTTACAATCTTTCAAAGGAGCAAGAGTTATTGCTCTAAGTTCTTTTAATACTGCCATATCGACCATTATATTTTCATACTAACAAGTAAAAGCAGTTGTTCAAAAAGTATATTATATATGTATTGATTTTATTAGACTATCGAAATACATACATGTTATTCATCCTCATATTCTTCTTTATCCTCAACATCTAAATCAAATATAGAAACGACTCGACCTCATATACCAGCAAAAAATGGCATAAGTACTTTATCTTCATCAATAACATATGCTCACTCTCGAGCTTGTTTAACAAAGATAATCCAGATCACAAGAAACATCAAAAAGAAAAGCACAGGAATTATCCAAAACCATGGAATGAAGACAAAAAATATCCCCATCACCATTGCCATAAAAAATATCATCCACCATCCTATAGATTGTTTCAAATGAAACATTTCATAAATACTTAAACGATTCTTCGCTAAAGCAGCAACAATTCCAACAAAAAAATACATGAGTACTGCTTTTTTTCTCTCAACACTACTAGGAACGTAATGCTCATCAATCAATCAGTCTAATTCAGTTATTTGCTCTACCATGCATAACACAAGGAGATAAAATGCGTTGGATACGCTAAGAAATGTGACTATGAAAGTATGTATTTCAAGACATAATCAAGGCTTGAATAGCTATTTGTATTGCACAAAATCATAGGTTGATCAATCCATGTATCAAAATTAGATGATGCTAGCACGATAGTATTTACCTGCATTTTCTTAACTTCATCAATAAATTTGTGCATAAATTGTCCATCAACAATAATTACAAGGTCAGGTCTTTTTCTTAGGTTTACAACACCCTTATACACCTTTTCAATTTTTCTCAAGGCTCTAAGTTTCATTTGCTGCTCCTTTTTTGTAAGAGTCTTGAATGACTCACTATCAACAAAAGATCTAATTTCCTGCAAACTTCTAATTCTTGAAAGAAGCGTGTCGAAATTTGTAAGTACTCCAGAAGGAACTTTATGATTTAGATAATGCACACCAGCTTTCTCAGCCAATACTTCAATTTCGTGTTTGTACAACTCTTTCTCACAAATCACAAGAACTTGTTTGTTAGCTTTTTTTGCTTCAGCAAACACCTTCTTTGCAGTATTCAATTGTTCTTCAATAACTTCAGGATTAATAACTACCTGCCCATTTGCAATACCTAGCCAGAAATCCCTTGTTTTTGGGTTTGATTGATTCTTAGGATGCCCTAAGAATACTTTTGCATCAATTATATCATTTGTAACGCTCATGACGTAATAAGGGGGTAAGTAAAGGAAATAGGTTTATTTTAATGTCACAGTAGCTCCAGCTTCTTGAAGTTTAGCTTGGATAGCTTCACCTTCTTCAGAAGGAATACCTTCTTTTACAGGAGCTGGTGCTTTTTCAACTATTTCTTTAGCTTCTTTAAGACCAACACCAAGAATTTCTTTAACAACTTTAATAACAGCAATTTTTTGTTGTCCTACTTCTGTAAGCTCAACAGTTACTGTATCATTTCCTTCTTCATCATCACCACCTGCTCAACCAGCCATCATAACTGGAGCAGCAGCAGAAACTCCAAATTCTTCTTCTAAAGATTTAACTAGAGCGTTTAGCTCGATTACAGATAATTCTTTAACTAGATCTAGTATTTTTTGTGCGTTTGCACTTAATACGATTCCTTCTTCTGACATTGTTGTACATATAAATGAGTAAAAAACAATTACATTACATATTTGGGAGACACAACAGTCTCAATACTAATACTACTTATTCAGCAGTTTCATCACTTTTTTCCTCTTCCTTTGGAGCTACCTCTTCAGTAGGAGCTTCAGCTACAACCTCTTCAGTTGAAGCGGACTCACCTCATTGATCAGCGATAGCTTTCAAGCCTCTCGCAAATGAAGCGATAGGATGATTCAATAAGAACAAGAATTTCCCAACCAATTCTTCTTTCGAATGTAAGTTAGCAATTTCAGTTACAAATCATGAATCCTTCCAAACTTTTTCGTACCAACCTCAAACGAAGTCGAAACCAAACTCATGTTTTGCTTTTTTCCAAGCTTTTTTGTGCTTTGCAATAACCTTTAAAGGAGCATGCTGATCTTCTTCATTATGACTATAGATAACCATAACAGATCACTCAACAGCATTAAGCGTTAGACCATCATAAGAACCTTCTGTAGCTTTTAACAGCACTCTCTTTTTTACAGATTTTAGCACACCATTTGCTTCAGCAATGTCCATTCTCACAGCGTTCATTTCGTTCACTGGGATACCCTCATGAGACAAGATCACTACGTTTGTAGCGCCATCCATTTGTTCTAGGTATTGCTTTGCAAGTTGCTTTTTGTCTTCTTTCAATAGTGGCATACCTTGCTCAAAAAAATAAAAAAACACCTCGGACAAGGTGAATACGAAACAATAAAGTATTGTTATAGTAAGCATTCTACCTCGGTAGGTATTATATAACGACGCACGCTACCTCCTACTGTCTTTGGTTGTTGAAATGTTTATAGACAAAACGAGACAAATTGCAACTATTTATATAAAAAAAGTTCACACACGTTTATCCTCCTGTATAGTACATATATACCACCAATCACCTAGAAGGTTCATCATATTGCCTCTGGATACATAGAAGCAATAATGAGGGCTAGGACAGCAAAGCCATTAATAATAACATGAAACAAAAAACTATACCATATAGACTCAGTTTTCCAATATATATATCCCAAAAATAACGACAAAATAACGAGATTTCGAACCACAGCCCATTCTGTATGCACGGCTGCAAAAACAAGGGAAGCAAGAATTACTCATTTAAATTTCCATTCTTTCATGAAACTATGTGTCATAAATCCTCTAAATAACACCTCCTCGACCAAAGGTCCAACTATGGCAACCATTGTAAATAGTATAGCATACTCTACTCGTCCAGACATCTCTAGTCATGACAAGACAGATACAACTATTTGCTCACCATATAATCCAGGAATTTCAATACCCAATACACTAATTACTCATAATAAGAGCGCATTTATTGTAAAGTAACACAACAATCATCCTATCACATACTTCCAGAAAAATCTTCGTCACTTTCGACAAGATCTTTCTAGAGATACTGATAGAAGAGTAGTAAAAGAATACCCACCTGCAAATCTAGATGCTATATACAATAAATAGAACAATATAATTTCTTGAACTATAAATAACACAAATAAGGTTATTACTTGAGATCAACCTAGCTGAAATCATGACACATAGTTGGTAATATATGGAAAAGTAATATACAATATTGTATTAAAACAAATATATATAGCAATAAATCAAAACATTACTTTTGTTTCTCTAGATAGCATGAAAAATAAATCCATATAAATAATATATGTACTGGTGATCGCAACAAAAACAAGCTTGACTACTCTCAGAACAATACCAACCACTCACCATAACCCAACTCCTCCATCTCTGCTAATAGTATAAATTTCATCGCTGCAGAGTTAATACAATATCTTTTTCCTCAGCTTTCCTTAGGTCCATCATTGAAAATATGTCATAAATGAGCATCAGAACTTGTACTAACTACTTCAGTCCTTACCATGCCATATGATAAATCTACCTCATCATCAACCATATCTAGAGAAATAGGCTGAGTAAAGCTCGGCCATCAAGTCTTACTATCAAACTTGTCAGTCGAAGAAAATAAGGGAGTTCCATCAATTATATCTACATAAATTCATGGTTCTTTATTGTCTCGATACTCATTATCGAATGGACGTTCAGTTCATTTTTCTTGAGTTACACGATACTGAAGATCTGTAAGATGAGATAAATCCTGTTCTCCGTCGTTAGAGATACTCTCTTGTGATTCATCTTCTGACTTATTAGATAACCCTGTGGTATCTGTCCATGTGTCTTGTATAAAGCCTGCCCTTCATGATCAATTCTTGTATCTATCATATTGTCACTTATTAGTTAGATAATAATTTTGATGATAGTCCTCCGCTTTATAAAAAACAGGAAATGGAAGTAATTTTACAACAATAGGTTCATCAAATTTTCATGAATCATCTAATGCATCTATATATGCGCTAGCTATATCTTTCTCTTCATCAGTCACATAGTAAATAGCTGTTGTATAATGAAATCATCTATCTGCAAACTGCCCACCTGCATCAGTTGGATCTATTTGTCTAAAATACGTAGCAATTAGATCTTTGAAACTTACCTGACGAGGATCATACGTTACTTGCACTGCCTCCCTATGTTGTGTACTTCATCATGAAACAGCATCATAGTTAGCAGTATCTGCAGATCATCAAATATATCCAACAATAGCTTCTTTGACTCCAGGTGTTGCATCAAAAGGCCCATCAAGACATCGGAAACATCATCCAGCAAAGTAAGCTTGTGAAGTAGCAGGAAAAGTAGCTAATGTCGTATCCGTCATGGGATCTCAATCTTGGCTATTTTCATCAGCAACTATTTCTCGTGGTTTCAGCTCACCCGATTTTGCATCTTCTATTTGTTCAAGCACATCTTCAACTGTAGTTCATCCCACCCATCTTTTGATTTGTGATCCATCTGGAGCCACATACACATAGCTTGTTTGAGTTAATATTTGATGTTTTGCTTTTAAGTCTTCTTCTTCATCATAATCAACTTTCAATATCGTTAATCATGCAGGCAATCATTCTTCAAATACAGACTGAGCTTGATTACACGTAGGACACCAATCAGCATGAAAAAATAACACAGTATCTCAAGTCGATGAAATACTCTCAGGTCATATATAATCTGCATAGACTCACCCCTCATACACCTCTTGTGGAGTATTTGGATTATCTCATATGCTTGACTGCTGGCTCGAGTCATTTGATATAACATAGATTCCAACAACAACAGCCAATACTCATCAAATAAGGAACAAGTTTTTCATATATAGTATTAGTATCTAAACGTATAAACCATACAGATACAAACAACTATTATCAAGTGGTAAAGAATTAGACAAAAAAATCACCTTCCATAGAAGGTGATTTTGTATAGTTCAGATCGGCGAGATCACATAACGAATATACTATATTCTATCGTATCTTTCCATCAACATTTCAGCGTTAATTTTGGAAACAAGTTCTTGAACAACTCAAACAATAATAATTACTCATGCACCACTCACAATAACAGGTATAGAACCAATACTCTGAGCTGCTTGTTGTACGAATGGAATATAACTCAGTACGTATGTATAAATACCAATAATACCAAGACCTATACCTCACCAAAAACAAAGGTGCATCAATATACCATTGAGATAATTAGCCGTTTCTTCTCCAGGACGAATTCCTGGAATAAATCATCCTCTCTTTTGTATAGTATCTGCAATTTTTTCGGGATTGAACGTGATCATTGCATAGAAAAACGTGAATATAACAATCAGAACAAAATAGAACAAGATTACTATCCAACTTGGTTGTTGGGTATAAATATTGAAATTAATTTCAATCCATCTAGCAATTTGTTGTACCATAACGTTTTGACTTCCAGTATTAATAACAATCTGAGAAACTAAATATGGAAAAGTAGCAAACGCAATAGCGAAAATAATTGGAATCATACCTACTGGATTTAGTGGAATTGGTAAACTAGCAGTTTCTTCGACATTCCCTTGTCTAGCATACACTACAGGAATATCCTTTCTTGTTTTGATAAGCAGAACAGATAATACTACTAAGACCAAAACAATAATAAGCATAAACAATACAATATTTAACAAATCACTTCCAGAAGTACCTAAATACGTGTATGTTTGTGAAGTAATACCAGCAACAATTGATGCAAAAATCAATATTGAGATACCATTTGAAATACCCTTCTCTGTCATTAGTTCACCGAACCAAAGTAAGATAACACTTCATACTGCCAATGCAAATGCGGTAAGCATCAACGTCCCTATATCAGTAGCAATTACAGAACCACCCAATAAGTAGTTAATGAAATATACCATACCAATTGACTGTAAAAAAGCCAAAGGGAAAGATATCCATCTCGTATATTGTTGTATTTTTTGAGTTCATTGTTCTCCTTGTTCTTGAAGCTCTTCTAATGCTGGTATTACTGCTGTGAGTAATTGCATAATAATGGATGCATTAATATAAGGCATCAATCAAACAGCAATAATAGAAAACTGTTCCAGTGTACCTCCCAAGAGCATAGCAAAGTATTCAAGTCCTCATCCTCCTTGAATAGTACTATTTGCCCAGGTTGTAATATCTACAAAAGGAACTGGAATATACACAAACAATCTATACAAAGCCAAAATAGCTAAAGTAAAGAGAAGTTTGGTCCTTACAGATTTATTCATAACCATATCTTGGATATATTGCACAAATGCTTGCATGAAATTACAACGAATAAGAAGTAAACACAGATAATATTTAGACTGTTTCAACTAGAGCAACACTTCCTCCAGCTTCTTCAATCTTCTTTAAAGCCGTTGCAGACAATGCATCGATACCCTCAAAAGATAGTTTTTTTGTTAAAGTACCAGTTCATAGAATTTTAACTAATGATGTTGGTTTTCTTAGATACCCTAATTCAGTTAATACCTCTTTAGTTACTTTGCTAGAAGCCTCAATTCTGTCATCAGCTTCCAAATGACCTACATTTACAGGTTCATAATATTTTAGCAATTTGAAATATCTCTTGAATCATCTAAGCTTAGGCAATCTCATATGTAGTGGAGTTTGTCCACCTTCAAACCATGCTGGTACGTTTCCTCCAGCTCTAGCCTTTTGACCTTTCATACCTTTTCCGCAGTAATTACCTGCACCTGAGCTGTCACCTCTTCCTACTCTCTTTCACGATTTAGTACGACCAGTAGACTTTGTAAGTTCATGAATCATCATTGGTTAATTGGGTTAGTAAGATAAGAAATATATAGTTTGTTTACGCTTTTTTAATTTCTTTAGCATCCTTAGTTTCTTTAGCATCTGTAGACTTCTTCACTGCAGGTTTCTTAGTCGACTTTTTTGCTGTTTCCTCTCATCAAGATCAAGCTTCGTCTGGAGTTTTCTTATTCTTTTCAGGAAACTTACCTACCTTATATTTAGCTAAAGCTTGAATAGCTGCAATAGCATTATTAAGTTTATTGTTTGTACCCATAATTTTTGATAGAATATTGTTATATCATGCCAGAGATAATACTGTTCTCACTGAAGAACCAGCTTTCAAACCAGTACCAGAAGCGGCAGGAAGAAGTTTGACTCTTGCAGCCTTATACTTATGTGTAATTTCATATGGAACACTCAATTGATCAGTGATTGGCACTTCAACAATATTTTTGTATGCTTCATGAGTTGCTTTTCTTACAGCAATACTCACATCAGATCCTTTAGCTACACCCAAAGCAATTTTACCCTTTCTATTACCAATTATAATAATTGCTCTGAAAGATAGCTGTCTACCACCAGTAGTAACTCTAGTTACTCTTCTTACTTCAAGAAGAACTTCTTCAAATTCCTTCTTTGGCTTATCTCCACGTCTATCATTTTTTCTTCCTCTTCTTTTACTTTTTCCTTCTTCTCTAGCCATATGACATATAGTCAAAAAATAAATAAGTGTACTCTAGATATATTTAAAACTCAAGACCAGCATTTCTAGCTCCATCAGCAAGCTGTTTTACTCTACCATGGTAAAGAAATCCATTTCTATCAAATACAACTGTAGAGATTTTTTTTGCAATTGCTGCTTTAGCAATAGCTTCTCCAACTTGATACGCTTTTTCAGATTTAGTCCCAGATGTAATAGACATATCGTTAGCTGTTGCAACTACAACACCTGAGGTGTCAATTACTTGAGCATAAATATGTATATTAGATCTATTAATAACCAGTCTTGCTCTATCAGAGGTCGTTTTCGAAATCACATTGGTTCTATGCTTTCTACGAGCATATGCCTTGTTTTTTGCTTGTGACTTATTAGCTAAGGTTTTCATGAATAAGGAATATTATAGATAAATAGTTAGTATGAACACGCACTAGCAGGCTCATGGAACTATGAAGATTACTTACCAGCAGTTTTACCAGCTTTGATTTTTATATATTCACCAAGATATCTGATACCCTTACCTTTGTATGGTTCAGGTTTTCTATATGCTTTAATTTTTGCTGCTTGTTCTCCTACTAGTTGCTTATCGATAGATTGAAGCACAACCATATCGTTACCTTTAGGATCTTTATCAACAGTAACATTAACTCCATCAGGCACCTCATGTAAAACTGGATGAGACAATCCTAGATTTAAAGTTAATTTCTGACCTTGTGCCTTTGCACTATATCACACACCAATAACCTGTAGTTTTTTTTCAAATCAAGTAGTCACTCCCTCAGTCATATTAAATATAAGTGTTCTCATAAGACCCCACAAATTTTTGTGTTCATCAGAAGTGGTACTTACGGTAACCTCATCAGCAATAGCTACTACTACTCCTGCAGGAATACGCTGAGTAAGTTCTCATTTTGGTCATTTCACACTAACAACACCATCTGCCTGAGAAACAGTAACTCACTCAGGAATAACAATAGGTAATTTTCCAATTCTAGACATAGATCTAACAAAAAATAATAAACAGTTTTCAGTAAGAGAACTTAAATGGCTGTTTTTTCCTTAGTATATTTCAGCAATCAATTCACCTCAAATTTGCTTTTTTCTTGCTTCATGGCTTGCCATTAGTCATTGACTAGTCGACAGAATACCAATTCATTTACCACCAGCAACTGGCTGTATTTCTTTCCAACCTATATACCATCTTCTAGAAGGTCTAGAGAAAAATGTAACAACAGGAATATCTTCATTAAGATTACCAGTAACGTAGAGATCAATCGAAAGAAAATTCTTTCCATCCACATCTACAGTTTTGTAATCATGAATAAACCTATATTTTTTCAATAGATCTAAGACCTGTGTCTTGAACTTAGAGTGCACAACACCGTCTACTTGATGTCTTCTAGCCATATAAGCATTTTTAATTCTTATAAGCAGATCATGAATTGGAGCATTAACTAACGACATACTTTCCCAAATAATTAAGTAAATAATTCTTTCATTACTTTATGTTACCAACTAGATTTTCTAAGTCACATAATTAAACCCTTTCTTGCATAATTTCTAAATGCTTGTCTACTTACACCAAAATCTCTCATATATGATCTAGTTTTACCAGTAGAAGCACATCTGTTATACCACTTCGTAGGTTGATACCCTTTTGGTTTCTTTGGCTTTGGCTCTCATGCTGCTTCAGCAGCTTTACAAGCTTCATAGTATCTTTGTCTAATTTTTTGCAATTTTGCATGTTTTGCGATAAGTGCTTTTCTAGCCATGTGTATATGTTACATATAAAAAATAATATTATGCTGCTTTTTTGTGAAATATAATACCAAGTTGTTGTAGCAAAACTTTAGAATCCTCGTCAGTGTCTGCTGTAGTACAAAAAGTGACTTGAATACCCATAGGTGTTCTGATTTGTTCAGGAACTAGCTCAGGAAAAACAGATTGATCGCGAATTCATAAAGTATAATTACCTCTACCATCAAATTTTCTATCTGACAAACCATCAAAATCTCTTACTCTAGGTAGAACGAACTGTGACAATCTCTCAACGAAGTCATATGCTTTCTCTCATCTAAGAGTAGTTTTCAACATTACTGGCATACCCTCTCTAAGCTTAAAGTTAGAAATAGATTTTTTCGAGAGCAAACGTTGCGGATGCTGACCAGTTATAGCTCTAAGATTATCCTCCAAATCAGAAAAATCTTTTACTCATTTTCTAGTAGCCAAAGAACCGATTCACATAGCGACGATTACTTTATCCAACACAGGAACCTGATGAACGTTAGTCTTAGCAAGCTTTTTTTGAAGTACAGGCTTACCAGATGATTTAAAGTTTGTATACAAAGACATTAGTAGAGAAATATCAATAGGTAAATAATATTATGAAGATTTAACAACAGCACCACTTTTTTTATACACTCTTACTTTCTTTCATTTTTTGACCTCTATAGCAAGTTTTGAGCCAGCTTCAGACTTTGCATCATACAAAGCTATGTTTGAAATATGAAGAGGAGCATCCTTCTCAACGAAACCTTGTCATTTAACGGCTTTCTTTACGGTATTTACACCTTTAAGAATAACCATATCCTCGCTAATAGACACGACGGTTGACTTAGCGCCTTTCCACTTTCCAGCAATAACGATAACACTGTCTCCTGTTTGTATTTTCTTCATGAGATATATAACAAATAAGTAAACTATAGAATATATGATTTATACGATTTCTTCTGCCATTGTAGCAATTCTCTTGAATCCTTTATCTCTAAGCTCTCTTGCTACAGGTCAAAAGATTCTCTTTCATAATGGATCATGAGTTTTATTGATCAACGCAATTGCATTATCATCAAAACGAATATAGGTACCGTCATTTCTTGTTACCTCTTTTCTAACTCTAACCACAACTCACCATTGAACAGATCCCTTTTCAATAGATCCTGATGATGATGAAGTTTTGATTGCAACCACTACTCTATCACCAACTGTTGCAAATCTTGCGCTAGATCATTTCAATACTCTAATGACCTTTGCAGTTTTTGCTCCAGTATTATCAGCTACAATAACTCTCGACTCTTGACCAATCATTGATTACTACATTAAACAAAGTAAATAATAATATTTTTTTTACGCAGCAACCTGTGCTTTATGAACAACTTCTACAAACATCCATCTTTTAGTTTTGCTCATAGGTCTAGCTTCCCTGATGGTAACAACATCACCTTCCAAGGCAGTATTATTTTCATCATGTGCATAATATTTTTTGGTTACTGTATATCTCTTCTTATACAAAGTATGCATTCTAACTCTATCCACAGCAACTGTGATAGTTTTATCTGCCTTCGCACTTACTACTTTTCCAGTAAGCTCTTTGATACTTTTCCCGTTAATTATTGCCATTGCCTCACATACATAAATAAGATAAATGTAGTCTTAGAATATATTATTTCTTCACAGTCATAAGCTCTGAGCATTTCTGAGAGATAGCTGTATTAATTCTTGCAATATTTCTTCTTGCAACACGAATAAGGTGTGTCTGGGTCAATGACCTCAAAGAATTTTTGAGTGTATAATCATACAACTCTTTTCTGATCTTATTTCTCAATTTAACAAGTTCTTTCACAGACTTTCAAACAAGATCCTTAACCTGTAACTTTCCAGCAGCTTTTGCCATACTATGAACAAATAATAATTAAAACTCGATATGCTTATT
>Ga0307934_1000572_pt1 | contig 26574 bp, 26 predicted proteins | sample OrgLakmetageno90_FD_201838 | JGI IMG/M metagenome (GOLD analysis project Ga0307934, IMG submission 201838) | Saline water microbial communities from Organic Lake, Antarctica - #90 | ecosystem: Environmental > Aquatic > Non-marine Saline and Alkaline > Saline | place: Antarctica: Organic Lake...
CCTCCCGGCACAACTCGTCTTTGAACTCTTGGGCGAAACGTCGACGTGTGGCGGACATTGTGTTCTCTCTTTCAGTAGCACCCCCATTTTAAGAGGGCCCACTGTCCGAAAACACCGTGGCAGTCCAAACTTCCAGTAACATTTTAAGGCCCCCGTAAAATCTCATGATTCCTCAGACTTGAGGCACAGTATTTCACTTTTAACAGATTGGTCTAAATCGCAATGAAGATCCCAAAGGCAGGGCCAAAGTCGACAATTCCCTACGGGAGACAGACTATTAGTTTGGGTGACCGCCTCGCAGTTTTTCGGTCTCTCGGCGGGAGGAACCTGACCCAAGGGCCCAAAGTACAAGAGTTTGAGGAAAAGTTTGCCGATTTCTGTGGTTCGAAGTTCGCTATCGCGTTTTCTTCAGGCACCGCGGCCCTTCACGCCAGCGCCTTCGTGACAAAAGTTGCACACAATTCTCCGACCTACACCTCTGGGCTTACCTTCGTCGCCACAGCGAATGCGATCGTCCATGCCGGGGGCAAGGTGCAGCTGTTAGACATCGACCCCACGTCGTGGAATATCAATTTAGGTTCCGTGCCGCCGGGAGCGAGCTCTCTTTTTACTGTCGATTTTGCGGGGTTACCTACTAATCTTCCTGGCGTGGAATGGGAACCCGGACAGAAGCCTCCAGTCATCGTCGAGGACTGTGCTCATTCCTTGGGAGGGTCCACCCCGGAGGGAAGGGTAGGCAACGGTAGGTCCGCCACTGTCAGTTGCTTTTCTCTCCATCCAGTCAAAGGAATGACAACGGGTGAGGGCGGAATGGCGACCACCAATGACCCTGCTATCGCAGAAGCTTTGAAAAAGTTTCGAAGCCACGGAATTAGTCAAAACGTCTCTACTTACTCCTGGGAATATGATGCAGAATATCCCGGGCTCAATTACAGGATGACTGACTTTCAGGCCTCTCTCGGTATTAGTCAGCTCCGCAGGTTGCCTAAGTTCATCGACTTGAGAAATGAAATTGCTGACCGTTATCGTCAGCTTCTGGGAGAAACTTCCCTGACTCTGCCTCCCTCCGCCCAAGCCGGATACCGCCACGCGTACCACCTGTTCCCCGTTCTTTTTGAAACCTCAGCTCGTCGCGAAAACGCCTTCTACGAGCTGCGTCGTCAAGGGATCATCGTTCAAGTTCATTACCGACCCGTGCATATGCATACGGCCCACAAAGAGTTGGCCAAAGACCTCCCTACCAATAGCCACACGGAGGACATTGCCTCACGGATCCTCAGTATCCCAATCTTTCCCGGTTTGAAACAGCACCAGCAAATGCGGGTCGTGAAAGCCCTCAAGGGCCTGCTGTGAGAAGCGCTGGCAACGGGCCTGTCGATGTGTCTCACCCTGAGAATCGCGGATCAAAATTTATCGCGGAAATTTCCAGCAATCACAATCAAGACTTAGGCCGGTCGCTTGAATTAGTGGAGGCAGCAGCGGAATGCGGTTTCGATGCCGTGAAATTTCAGTTGTTCGAAATCGATAAACTTTTCGCTCCGGAGATTCTAGCGGCATCTTCCATCCATCGTGATCGGAAAAAATGGGAACTTCCGCGCGAGTTCATTCCCCATATCGCAGAAAAAACTAAATCATTGGGCATGGAATTTTCGTGCACCCCGTTCGACCTTCAGGCACTCGACTTTGTTTCTGAATTCGTCGATTTTACGAAAATCGCCTCCTACGAGCTTTTGTGGTCTGACCTGATTAGGGCAGCTGGGAATACCGGAAAACCGGTGATTCTCTCCACTGGAATGGCCAACATGGAAGAGGTAGAGGCAGCAACTTCAGTTCTCCGCTCGTCAGGCTGCGCTGACATCACCGTTCTTCATTGTGTTTCCGAATACCCGGCCCAGGTTAAGAACTGCAACTTGGCAGCGATCGCGACATTGAGAGATCTACTAGGAGAAAAAGTTGGGTGGTCCGATCACAGCTCCAACAAAGCAGTGGTCCTTGCCGCAGCTCTCAGGTGGCAGTCTGACGCAATAGAGGTTCATTTTGACCTCGACGGTCATGGCGAGGAATTTGGCCCTGGTCATTGTTGGCTGCCGGGGTCCATTTCCGAGGTGATCTCGACAGTGAGGGATTCTTTTCGCGCCCAAGGATCCGGAGCCAAGGTGCCTTCGGAGTCCGAAAATTCGGAGCGAGACTGGAGAGCTGATCCAAGCGATGGTCTCAGGCCTGTTCTTCGCTCTAGAAATGGTTTCGCTGGTGCTCGAAAAGGCCAATGACATCCTCTTTGTCTCCCACTATGGAGCAGCTGTCGGCAGGGGGCATTTGTCTCGCATGAATTACCTTCAGCAGGAAATGGCTGCTAAAGCGGACTTGAAAGGAGCTTCCCTATCCTTGTCTGTTGTTGACTCGGCAGAGTTCCTCCAAAGTCTAAAAGGGCAACCACCCAACCAAATCCAAACTCCAGTTTTGGCGAGTACAATCAAAGGAATTATTTCTTCCCAGGCACTTAACGTGATTCTGGACATTCCATGGGATCGCTTCGCATCTACCGAGGTCATAAAGTTTATAGAAGCCATACCTCAAGGAGTAAAAATAACCTGTGTCGACGGCCCATTATTCGACATCAATCGCAACGTTCGCAAAGTATTCCCCTCAATCAGCAGACCCAACACCAACGACCGTTTTTCGGAAGTGTCGTGGGGCTCTCAGTATGTCCTTGCCAAACGAAGAGACACCAATTGGTTCTGGGAGCCTGGACCTAAATGGCTTGTGTTAACCGGTTCTACAGAGAACGATAAGTATGCCCCCCTATTCGCAGAACATCTGTCGTCCCGTGCACGCTCCGTTCACGAATTTCAATGGGCTCTTGGATCAGAGGCCTCGCCAGAGCTCAAGAGGGCCGCGAACGACCTCAAGTTCCTGCCTGTGCCGCCCGAGGACTTTGACCACCAACAAACGACGGCCTCGTACAGTATTTGCCGGTTCGGAGTAAGCGCGCTTGAGATGCTGGCGCTCGGAATTCCGACCATAATTCTTCCTGGGTGGACCTCGAAGGAAAACGGAGAAATCGCTGAAATAAAGGCTGAACGAATTGCAATCGTCCTAGACGACTGGGACCAACTGGGCCCTGCAGTTGATTTTTTGACAACCGATGCCGCTCTAGCATCAGCTTTTTCGTCGAGTTGTGTGAACTACTTTGGTTTCAAGTCTGAGCCTGATTGGTCTGAGCGCTTTACCAGTCTTTTCCTCCATTCGTAGGGTACGAGCCGAAGGAGCACTCGATCTAGAGAGTGAACAAGAAAAATTTTAGGGTTCTCCAAAATTTCCACGGGGACCATCCTGATTCGGGCGGTCCACGCTACTCCCGGTCGAGAGACTCTATCTTTAATTCTCACGACTCTGAACCCCTGAGAATCAAGCTCCAGATACTTGGGTGTTTGGCCAAAAGCCATCAGGGCTGCCTGAGTCGAGAGGGCGTTGCCCGCTAAAACTTCCCCTCTCGGTAACCTCCTAGATGGCTCCCTCGCCAAGTATTCGCTCAGTAACTCAAGTAGACTTTCAGTCGTCCGAGCACCGTGGCAAATTTTAAACTCAGAATAAAACGGTAATCCAGCTTCCACCACAGGTTTTCCACGTGCCGCAGACTGAATGGAAATTGTCGAGCTGAAAGTCAATATGAGGTCAGAAAAATCAGCCAAAGCAAGGCTATCTACAGAAGAATCCCTCCAAACTATTTGCACATTCTCTAAATCTTCTAGAGCTCCAATTTTTTCCAAAAAGGACCGGTCGGATAGTGGTTGGTTTGGGTGGATTCTGACGGTCACAAAAATCTGAGGAAAAGCCTGGCAAACCGCTTCAATCACTTCGGGCTGTCTTAGGTTGAGCTCGCCAATGTAGTTATCAAGGCCAGCAAACTCGTATTGGGAGGATGGAAAAACAGATAGATTAAAGAGCTCTCCGTTCCAGCGTTCGGGCATCACGCCGGTCTCAATGTGATCAAGAGCGTTGCCCAACAGCACTGATTGCTGACCCTCGAGCTTTCGTCTGGATCTCTCCTCGAACCATTTACCAGCGGCGGTGATATACCACTCCCGATCAGACGTGCTGACCATTTGCTTCCAATGCTTCTTAACCAGACGAGCGTATTGCATCCTAGAGTGGGGTATCAGGCCGGGGGTCATCACGTAATTTAGCTTTCCAAATGGCGGGAATTCATAGATCGTGAAAGGCACCCCGGCTTGTTGGGCGGCAACACGGGCCGGCCAGTAGGACACCATCCTCCCGTTGTAGATATACAGATGGTCTACTTCATTGGCAGCCAGGTAGTTCTGAGTCGAATAGCCAGCCGCGAGTGCCGACTCAAACAAAATGGCAATTCGGCTCGTGTGGTCAGCTAGGTTTGGAGCGGCGTCTTTGAGGTCGGACATCAGCGTCGATTGCACAGAACCCCAGGCTTCTTTCTCAAGAAAGCTCAATTGGAACCCTTCAAAATCGCCAACCAAGTTTTCTCGGGTTACCGCCGCGAGAACGTTGAGGATTCGTTCCTCTTGGGCTTGGGTCAGGTTTCGAAACGTCTTGATTTTATATGAGCCCGACTGCGTGTCGAGAAGTTTGAACCCCTCGGAGGCTCTCGACTTGCAAGATATGCAAAGACTCTTCTTGAGCGGCATGCCGGGCTTGGGGTTGTTTGCAGGACAGTAATTGGGCTGACCTTTACATTGAAGAATATCAACCTTCGCGCCTCTGTCGAGCTCTGATTGGATGATGTCCAGCTCAAACTCAAGCATCGGCCAGCGCCCGGGAGCGGTCAGGACCGCGACCAATCTCGAGGCGTCGGGTTTCAGGGATTGTTTGGCCATGGCGCAAGTATACAGCCCCTGTACCGAGCGGACTCAGGATATGGTCTTGGTATGGAAATCTACCGTTTAGTTCCAGGCGCCGCCGACGATCTCTATGAATCCGGCGATGAGACTGGCCCTTCCACCGAGTCCTCAAGGAATTTGGACTGCATCCAAGCGTCGAACAACTAGCGAACTAAGGAGACCTAACGGGTCCTCCGCGATGCTTCACTTGACCTCGGCACCATCGGAAAAATAGTAATATTAACTCATGGGTAAAATTATTGCTGTGGTTCAGGGCACCGCCGACGATCTCTATGAATCTCGCGATGCCAATGATTATTGCGTTGGACCCCTCCTCGAGAGCGGAATTTTCACTGACGTTGTCATCGTTGCCCCACCCGGGGAAGAGCGAGCCTTGGAGGGGCTTGCATCCGACTGGGGAGTACGAGCCTATTTTGGGGACGAATGGTCGATAGTGGACCGCATCACAAATTCGATGAAGACCTCCGGCCATACCGAGTCAGATACGGTCATAGCCAGAGTCCTGCTTAGAGGTTTTTTTGTAGACCTTCCAGCTGTGAGAGACATGATCCGGACAATCCAATCAGGATTCGATTACGTGTCAATCGGTCGCGAAATAAATTATGCGTTGCTCGCCGACGTGACCACTCTCGGGGGACTAATAAAAGCTAAAGATGCCCCGAACGACTGGGAAGGGTCCGCGGATGAACAAGCGAAATTTCGGTTTTATCCGTGGCGGTTAATGGAGACGCAACCCGAGAACTATAAATCAGCCGAGCTGAACCACCTGCCCTTGTACCCAAGAAGTAAGGTGCAGGAGATTCGGGGGCGTTTCCGAGCCTTGCATGCCCGTTCGGGAGAAAACAAGTCCTCGGTGCGACCGTCTGCTCCCTTCGGTAGATACAGGAATCTGCTTTCGTACCTTAAACCGAGCGACAATCTGCTAGATATCGCCTGCGGCCAAGGGGGCGGCTTGGCACCTCTGCGTACGGCAGTTTCAAGCATTCTCGGAGTAGACAAAAACCAAAATTACATAGACAGAGCCGAAACGTTAAATTCAGGATTCAGTAATGTGTCATTCATTTGCGGCACCGAAACAGACATCCCGGACTCCATGACATTCTCTGTGATTACATCCCTTCACACGCTTGAACATGTCGCAAGCCCTGTGGACTTTCTCCGCACTCTTAGAGCTCATCTTGTTCCTGGCGGAAGACTCTTGTTGGAAGTTCCTAAACTTTTCCGGTTTCCGCTGGGCGAACCGCTCCTCCCAGTTCATGATTTCGAATTTAGCCTGGGGGAGGTGGAAGACCTATTGGAGGAGGTTGGACTTGAATTGGTGACACGGAGGGGAGTCGACCGGGGGACCTATGGTGAAATTCATCAGGCACGCGAGGCCTTTTTCTACGTCGCGCAAAGACCTCTGTGAGTGCTTTATTTACACGGTAAGTATAGGTTCCAAGAAGCGACGGTTGGGGGTGGAGTGGGTTATCTCGGCGCTAAGCAAATCTCATCAAGCTCTCGGCCCTTACAAGATCAGGAACTCCCCGAAGAGGCTCTTGTACCTTCATAGATTAGCCCGCGCTGGAAACGTTAGATTCGAGCGCTGTTTTCGGGCTGCACCCCGAGACCGGTGTTTGGCTAGGTGGAAGAGCGAAGGCCGCCGGCAATGAGATTGTTTGACCGCTAATGTAGTGGCCGGAACCAGAGGCCAAAATGGGTTCACTCCAGCCACTTCCTGCGAGGTGCGTGGGCGTCCCAAGAGAATTCCACAAATCGCATCACGGGCAGGGGGTCGCGCCGAGGACTGGTTTTCTTCCGAACGGGCATGCAAGGCTCGGTACCGGCCCCGAATCTCCTGCACCTTACTTCTTGGGTACAAGGGCGAGTGGCTTAGTTGGGCTAGTGAGTAGTTTCTAGGCTGGGTCTCCATTAACCGCCACGGATAAAACCGAAATTTCGCTTGTTCATCCGCGGACCCTTCCAAGTCGTTCAGGGCATCTTTAGCTTTTATTAGTCCCCCGAGAGTGGTCCCGTCGTCGAGCAACGGGTAATCTCCTCCGCGACCGATTGACACGTAGTCAAATCCCGATTGAGCCACCTGAATGAGGTCGTGAACGGCGGGTAAGTCTTCAAAAAATCCCCTGTGTAAAAATCTGACGGCGATCTGGCGGCTCCGGAGTTTCTGGACCCTTTAGGTCGATCTCCTGTGCTGTTAATGCTCGACGTCGGTAAGCGGAACAGACGTCGTTGAGTCGATGGTGGCCGAACGCTGAGTGGCGCGGCCTTGGACCTAGGCCCGGACGTAAAACGTTTCGATAGGCGTGACCACGTCCAGGAAAGCCTGCGCCTTGGTGGCACAGACGCTGCGGTGCACTCGCTCGTTTTTCAACGCCGGAAAGAGCGACTCGGCCAGAAATCTGTCACAAACCGCCACGATGCGACGCATGCAGGGCCGTATGCCTAGGCCCCCAAGAAGGCCCGATAAACGGCTGAGGCCTAACCCCTCCCATTGGGGGGGGATCGAAAATCGTCTCCGGCTCGATGACAATCCCAGGAACGGTGTTGGTCGATGCCCCTCGACGAGTTCGGCGCACATGTCGTCGGCAATGGACTGACTGCCCGCGTTCCTCAAAAAAACAATCACTGTGGCCTCATATATGACGCCCCGGTAAGTGCAAATGTAGATAGGGTCGCCTACAAGCTTCGCCTCCGAACGCTCGGCAGCGAAGGTCCGCTTAACGAGGGCCTGCAGGAACCATGCCGCCTCGGCGTCCGTCTCAGTCGTGTTAAAAAAGGGGTGGCTGGCAGGCCGTCACGCCCTGATCACACGTGATGTAGCGCACCAGCTCACCGGAAGTTCACCGCCTTCTTGCACCAAGTGGGCGCGGATACGGCACAACCAGCAGGTCCAACTGGACTCCTAGAGGAAGTGGTGGACGCGGGTGCTCAACGCACAACGTCTGGCCTGGGTGACCAATTGTGGGCGGCCTGGCCAGAGGAAGCGATCCGGCGATGATGCCTGTAAGCAGTGGCACGTTTTCGAGATGGGATGGTGTTGCCAAGCTCGTCGGGCTGGGAGTAGGCGTACTCGTGTTCGACCATCACTGCTGCTCCCTAGGTAAGTATGGAGAGCAGCTTTTTTAAATGAAGTCCCTACCCGCAACTTTTGATTTTTCCACTCAAGCTGCCTCAACCAATCCCAGTTCGGGAAAATTCATCTCACTCGCCGTTTCACAATGAACCTCACGTCATTTGTGAAGACAATCGCGTGGAGTCTCTGGTTCAGAACTATGGGCTTTGGCAACCTCCTTAAGAGGTTTCGAAGTGAGAATTCCGTCCGGGCGCAACTCGTCTTTGAACTCTTGGGCGCAACGTCGACGTGTCGAGGACATGCTGTTCTCGCTTTCAGAGGCGCTCTCTTTTGAGGAAGGACCGACCCCCAAAACCCAATGGCAGCCCAGGCTCGGTTTCCTTCGCTTGGTCGTCATTGTCATAGTTTTGCCGCAAAATATTGTCACGCCCGGTCGGCGGGCCAGAGGGGTGATTGTTTTATGAAGCCCTCCGATTCGATAGCCAGGGTCCAAACCAAAACTCGAGGTCAAGCCAAGATGCCATTAAAACCAACGCCCTTTTGTCGGGTCAGGCATTCGTTCAGCCCAACGCAGTCTGCGCCACCAGTCCGTTCTCCGCAACTCAAAACCAAAAAAACCCATCACCCGGTGTCGACTTTCGCATGCTTAACACCTTGATGGCGTATCTCAAAGAACGATTGAGAATCCCCGTGGTGTCGGATAACCGCAATCCACCCGCACTATGCAAAAACCAAATGACGCCCAAAACGCGACCGCACGAATAGCTCCGAAGGCGCTGCCGCGGTCATGCCGCAGTGACTACTCGATCTGAGTCTCGTCGACGAAGTCGAGCACCCGCTGGGGGTTTCCTACTCCAATAACAACGCCGACTTTAGTCAAGCCACCTAACGCATCACGCAAGGGTGAGGCCCGGGTTTCAGTGAAATCTTTCCAAAATTTGATTTCAGGGTCGTGGTCTGCCCATGGAGGGAATCGAATCCTGTTAATGTCAACTTTGGAGGAAAATATATATCTCTGAGTGACTTGAATATTCCGTTTTGGTTTTAAGCCCGCTAAATCTATGGGGAGACCCAGACACAAGCGGAAAAGATTTTGAAGAAAGTCCACCCCAGAGTTCAACGGGATCTCATGGGAACAGAAGTAACCTCCAGACGGGCGCAGTGCCAACTCAATAACTTCGAATGCTTGACCAACCATTACTAGGTCGAGTTTGATTGTGCCCGACTTAGCCCCTATTTCTTCTAAAAACTTAGGTATAAACCTGTCAATCCATTGTCTAATGGAGGCTTCCTCGGGAACTGGAAGGCTACCGCCGTTTTCCAGGAATTCGGGTTCTGTGTGCTTCAGTAGCTCATAGTTTCGTGACGATACTCCAACGGTGTGCATGGAGCCGTCGAGGAAGAAAGACTCCGTGCTGAACTGTTTTCCCGCTCGAAATCTTTCGACCAAGACAGTTCCGGTCGGGCTGAACCGGATACTTTCTTCGAATGCAGCCCCGGCTTGATCCTCAGACCTGACCAGTAACACTCCTCGCGAACCCCGGCTGTCAGCCGGCTTTATTACGCACGGAAGGCCCACCGAACTCAGGGCATCTACGATTTTGTTTTTTTCAAAAAGTGGAATCGACTTAGTACTTGGGACTTTCGCTCGATTTAGGAACTCCTTCAAAAGAACTTTGTTGCTCCCGATTAGCGCTGCATCTGTTGGTATTCCCGGTAGCCCTAGCGACTCCGCAATTACAGAGACCGTGTAGGCGCAATCCGTTCCGACACTAGTAACACCGTCGATGACCGATCCCAGAGATACATAAACCTTAGCTGCCGCGAGGGCGGAAAGCGCGTCATGAGTGCTCGCAAGGAGAATTTTAAATCCTAACCTTGCAGCGTCACAGGTCAGGTCACCGTCAATCACTACCACTCGAATTCCCAGTTCTCGGGCATAATTCAGTGCGGGGATGGTTTCGCTTCCTCCCCCCACAAAAAGAACAGTTTTTCCGCTCATAGTCATGAAAGAAACAGCCCCCCGTTCACATTGATCGACTGACCGGTAATGTAGGAACTCATTGGGCTACAGAGAAACGCCACAGCGTCCGCTACTTCCTCAGAAGCGCCGAGTCGTCCCATCGGGATTGCCTCGATTGCCCGGCTAACTGCCGCGTCACGAGAGCCGCTCGAGGCCATTTCCGATTCGATATAGCCAGGGGAGACAACATTGCTACGAATACCGAAAGGTGCTCCGTATCTGGCAATAACGTGAGATAACGACCCTAGTCCTGCTTTACTCGACGCATAATGAGCTGTCCTTGGCCCCCCAATCTGTCCGCTGACTGAGCCGATGTGAACAATAGATGCGCTGGAGCTAAGTTTTAAATAAGGAAGCGCGGCTTGTGAAGCCCTGAAAGGCCCCACAAGGTTTACGTCGAGAATTTCCGACCAAGAATCCTCTGTCAACTGATCGAAATCGGTGGGGGAGTTAATCCCTGCACTGTTGACCAGTGCATCGAGGACGCCCTCGGTCGAATTGCAAAAGTCAGTCAAGGCCGACTTAACACTTCTCGTATCTCGTACATCGAGTCGATGAACAGAGATGCTGCCTGGGAATGCTTCGGCTATCTCTTGTATTGCGGCGGCCTTCTCCAAATTATTTTGATAGCCGACCGCGACTTTGGCCCCTTGACTCGCGAGCCTAAGACAAATTGCGGCTCCAATCGCACCTGAGCCACCTGTGACGAAGACGTTCTTTCCGCTCAAACTAATCTGCATTTTTGAGGACCACCCTCACCGTTTTGCAGATGTCTTCCACCGATAGCCCATACTTTTCATAAAGTTCTTCTGCCTGCCCGGATTCACCAAAAGTATCATCGACGCCCATCCGATGAACTAAAGCTGGCCTCGTTTGTCCTACATACTCTGCGACGGCCGAACCCAATCCTCCGATTGTGCTGTGATCCTCCAAGGTGATTAGAGCTCTAGTGGAGTCCAAGGCTGAATCGATTGCATTGGTGTCGATTGGCTTAATTGTGGACATATTGGTCACAGCGACAGATAGACCCTCTTCCCACAACCTCTCGGCAGCCTCAACAGCTTTATTGACCAGAGGTCCGCATGCGACGATCGTAAGGTCCGAACCTCGTCTGATTACAGAAGCGCGACCAAGAGAGAAATCTGGCGTTTGGAAACTTCTGCTCGCAGCGGGACTTCTTCCAGTTCTCATGTATACAGGTCCTTGATGTTGCAAAATGGCCCTTGTGGCAAGGACTGTTTCTTCAGGTGAGGACGGAACGACTACTGTCATTCCAGGGATGGACCTCATCATGGCAATGTCTTCGAGGCACTGAGCTGACGCCCCATCTGGCCCAACATCAAGACCGGCGTGACTAGACACGAGCTTGACGTTGCGCTGCGCGTAAGCCACCGAAATCCGGATTTGGTCGATCGCGCGCAAGTAAAAAGCTGCGAATGTACCAACCACTGGCGTCAGGCCACCGAGCGCTAGGCCTGAGGCGACCCCAATCATGTTCTGTTCCGCTATTCCACATTGGATGAACTGCTTCGGCAACAAATTTCGGATGTGGTGCCCTCCGGTCCCACCGGCAACATCGCCATCCAAGAAAAATATCTCGCTGTTGTCCAAGCCAAGTCGAGCCAACTCCCTCCCGAAGGATTCTCGGGCAGAGTCACCATTTGAACCTATGAGTTCCGGGCCAGTCACCTGATTTCCTCTTTTCTTAGTAGCTTATCAACCTGGACTCGCGTCGCACCTAGTGACTGCAGTGCCTCTTCGAGCTGCGCTGCAGTCATAGCGACGCTTCCATGCCAGGCAGGGGCCCCTTCCATGAACGGAACACCCTTTCCTTTAACTGTGTCGGCAATTATTACTTTGGGGGTTTCCGCCGAGCCAGGCTCGAGTGCCTGGCGAATGTCTTCGATGTTATGACCATCGATTTCTTTGACGTCCCAGCCAAAAGACCTCCACTTCTCTGAGAGGGGCTCCACCGCAATTATTGACTCGGTGGCCGCATCGCTCTGGAGGCCGTTTCGATCGACGATTGCAGTCAAATTACCGAGACCGTGATGGGAAGCGAACATGGCTGACTCCCAGACCTGTCCTTCCTGAAGTTCTCCATCACCAAGAACTGTAAATACCGTTCCTCCTGATTGCTTCAATCTCATCGCAAGTGCCAGACCGCAGGCGACTGAGATTCCCTGCCCAAGTGAGCCAGTGCTGGTTTCGAGCCATGGTAATAGTTGCGAGTCTGGGTGACCCTGTAACCTGCTGTTTATCCGACGGAAGTTACAAATTTCATCCCACCCAATGAGTCCTTCGAGGTAGCCAAGCGCATACAAAACTGGGACAGAGTGACCTTTTGACAAAATAAAACGATTCCGTTTGGGCCTTTCAATCTCTGAGAGAGGAAACAGCTTCTCGGTCCATATTGTTGAAGCGATATCCGCCAGGGAAAGACAGCCGCCGGGATGACCCGACTGGGCGTAGTAAATCATCGCCAGCGATAAGATTCTTGAATTCAACGCCGCGTCAGCCGGGGTTGATGATGGTTGCTTTGACACCATAGCTTCACACCTCTTTCTTTTCGGCCTAGGGAAACACGAAAGATTAGGTCCCGGGTTCAATAGAGACGTTCAACGATGGGAGATACAGGGTCCTACTTTCAATCTCACGATGCCCAGAATGGCGGTCATGGGTCACAATCGACCTCGAGGTGGGCCAGCCTCCTCCAAAAATCTCCGTCGAACAATGATCCGGAATATTAGAAACAAAAAATAATGGCTGGCGACTCATAATTGTGCCGGTTGACATAAAAATTTCACCGAACAAGGTCAAATCTTCAGAAGCTCAACGGCAAATGTAACGGTACTTTCCAAATTAGAAAAAGTCAATCTGGTCGGCGCCGTAGCCTAAGCCGCTCTGGGTTTAATCGGGACGCTGTCTCTCTAACCTCGGCGAGCCGGTCTGGCCGGTTATCCCCGCGGCGTAACGGTCTCTCCAACTCTGCCGGGGGAACATCACCCAGGTATCCGCAGAGGGGTTCATTGGGGTGCTGGTGAACCCGGGTGAGCATTGCAAGCTCAAGTTGCTGGTTGGCCTTCCACAGCCGCTTTTGGGGCTTGCCCCCGAACCGGTTCCGCTTTGTAATACCCGTTAGGAGTCTCCGCAAGTGCGCCATCGTGACTGTCGCTAACAATGCTGGTCGAAGGAGCGGCTCCGGTCTCTGCGAGGCTCTCCGGCCAGGAAATGGGGGTGAATCGGCTGCCCGCGTGGTTACGGCGTCGCAATCCAGGTAACTGTGTCGGTATGGACCCTCTGGCCATCTTTTTCGCGTCCAAAAAAGTTTTTGGTCGAATGCGACTGACGACCCGCCATCCGACGATCGTTCTGAAGAGCACATCGAGGATGGAGCACAACATAGGCCACACCTGCCCATGTCGCCACGAAGGTAAAATCCGTCACCGACAACTGGTTGGGAGCGGCAGCGGTAAACACCCTTTCCCATTGTCTCGGTGGTTAGTCGCGCTCGAGCCAGCAGTCGCCGTTTTTAAACGTTTAAAACGGGAGCCGCCACCTATGACTGAGTTTTTCATGAGTCTCGCGGTCTGGTACCACCGATGTTGGAGCCATCCCTGCTGGCTACTTTCCAACTTTTTCTGACCCTACACCTCTGAAACTTGTCCCCCCAAAAGCCAAACAGCTCTAAAACGGCAGTTGCGTCGTTGAGTGCTGTCGGTGAGGGCGTGAGGCCCCGTCGCTTAATAGGTGCTTGGCGCAACCTGTGACACTTCGCGGACCAGCCCGATTCAGTTTTTCCTACCTAGGCCACATCGCTCCTGTCTGGGTTCACAAACACAAACACAAACACAAACACAAACACAAACACAAACACAACTTCTCTTGGCGGTCGAGCTCCGCCCCAAAGAAAATCGCAAACCGTCTCAGTATTTTACTTGCCCCTCGCGGATGCCGGTTTTCTTGATCGAGCTCCCGTACCTCTGGCAAGCCATCCAGAGCCACAACGGTCTTGACTCTCTCGCCGATTTGAGCTCACGGCTCAGCTGGGTAGCCGCCTGCTGCGCGGTCCCAAAGTCAGCCCCCCAGCTCCACTCCTCCTGGTTTTGACCGGGTCTCCCTCCTCATTTCCAAAGCATGAAACCTCTGGCAAGCCCCGGGGCGGTGCACAAAGATTTAACGTCTTGCCCCTCGAAGTAGAGCTCGGAGAAGTGGGTAACCAAACCCGTGAGGCCATACGGTAATCTGAGGCTCATGGGAGCTTCCACTATTGAAATCGGAAAGGCTAGTGTTTCCAAATCGCAGGCAGTGCCGTACACGCTACGTTTTGGGCCAAAAGTTCTCGATTTGAGTCTTGGGGTGGAAAAATAGAAAACCTGCCGGCCACAAGTCATAATCGGATTCCGTAACCACGAATGCCCAATCTGCAGCTCAATCAGTTACTGAGGCCGAACAGATCCTTTCATTGCGGTTTCGGCGCGGTGTCATCCCGAAATTCCCAAAACACGATGTCGTTTTCGGGCCTAATCGAAGCAACAAAAGACTGGGGGGAGCAATGCAGCCACTAGTGGATGCGATAGTGCAAGCACGGATGACATCGAAGAGGCTCCCTGGGAAAGTTCTCCTCCCGCTCGCAGGTATTCCAGTTCTTCGTCATGTCGTAACTCGCCTCGAAAAATGTGTCTCGGTAGGGCGCATAATCGTTGCAACTTCTACGGAGAGTAGCGACGACCCCATTGCCCAGCTGGCTGACGAAATCGGTATTCATGTTTTTCGTGGCTCGTTAGACGATGTCTTGGGGAGGTATCGGCAGGCGTCGACAACTTTTGGAGTTTCGGATATCCTTCGAATAACCGCTGACTGCCCTGCTATCGATCCCGCAATAATTGATGAGGTCGTTGTCCGTTACTTTAACGGAAGTTTCGACTATTTTGGGCTTGGTGGAGAGTTCCCCAATGGTCTCGACTGCACCGTAATCAGCGCCGCTGCGCTTGAAAAAGCGGAGGCTCTCGCGGTTCGAAAATCTGACCGCGAGCATGTCGGCCCCTACATTGAGAGGCATCCAGAGTCCTTCCGAATTGGAGCCTACTCACCCTTCACAGGGCAATACCACCATCGGTGGACTCTGGACGAGCCCGAGGACTATCAGTTGCTAACGGCCATATTTGAAACGCTGTTCCCTGGCAACCCAGTTTTCGGCCACCGCGAGATTCTTAAGCTATTACAGGACCGGCCGGAACTACTGCGAGTAAACGCTGGAGTCACGAGAAACGAAGGCTACTTAAAATCGATACGCGACGAAGAGTTGGATCCGAACGATGCTACTTCTCCTTGATGCCAATCATTTCTACGTGGCGCCCAAGTGCTAAGTCCACATTCAAGCGAGAGACCTTCTCGAAAAGATCCGGATTCCCGAGGCCGAAGCTGAGTTCAAACTTCTTACGCATGAGGTGAGCCTCCTTGCCCATCTCCGGATTGGAGGCGTAGTCAATCCCCATCAACAGAAATTTCTCCAGAGGGTAAGACATTCTTGCGGTCAATTCAATCAGTCCAGAGGACTCAAATAGAGACCCTAATGATGCAGGTGTGAAGTAATTGATGTGTTCCGGTAATTGGACCCACCACGGTGCAATTTTCAATTGTTCTAACGCTAGGTGTTGCAATGGGTTGAAATCATTTGCGACCACGACCGACAGAGCGCCTCCTGGCGCCAGAAAGTTGTGGCACCTCTGCACTAGCGCCGCGGGGTTGAGGACGTGCTCTAGGGTCTGATTGATAACGATTCCGTCAAATAAACCAAGTGATTGAGCAACGGCATGAGAGTACTCACCTTCGTGCACTTCTAAATCTCTTTCCTGGGCCCACAACACAGCCGCAGAGGAAGGTTCAAGCCCCACCACGTCCCAGCCTTTCAACTGCGCATGTTCGACCAAAAGCCCAGGACCGCAGCCTACGTCGAGGAGGCGACCTTTTCGGCCGATTCTATCTTCCAGGCGGTTGAGGAGACCGTCATAAGTGAATTTCCACCAATCGAGATCTTCGTTTTGTTTTGCAAGATAGTCGGGCTTGAAAGACTGGTAAAACTTTGAACGATAAAACTCCATAATCTCGGAGTCGGTCGGCAACGGACTCATGTGGGCAAATCGACAAAATTCACAGTCCACAATCGCACCCTCCTCGCCATCAAAAATAATGGGCCCATCATGTTGGGTGACCGTAGAGTTCATTTCGCCACTTTCTCTCGGAGCCCAATACCCTTAATGACGTCAGGGAAGGCTTTTCTCGACTTACGCCTCAATGACTCGATGTTAGGAAAAGCCCATATCTGGTCTTCACTCACAAATTTAGTAAGGATACCCTTCACGCCATCCCGCGTATGGACAATTCCGAAATGGTTACCTTCAACCTCGCCCGCGGTGAACCAGCCCGTATTGTGTGTCGCTAAAGAAGTGGACAGGACCACTGTCGGCACGCTGTTCATCGCAGAAAAGAAAGCGGAATGACGGCGATTGGTGACATGAGCTTTCGAGAAACTGAATATCTTCACGGTTTCAAATAGGTTTAATTCTTTTTCAATCGAATGCACATGAGGCGGAAAACCTGCGCGCTCGAGAAGAACCCTATGAAATTCTCGATCGTCTTGAAGCAGAGCACCAGAACTATAGGTACAGTTCGGCACCAGAAGAACATCCAAACTTGACTCGCGCGCCCACTGGAGGACTTCTAAACCGAGTCGAATTTGGTCCTCATCTTTAGCATTATCTGCCCAGTACTCCGCTCTCAAGTTCATCGTCATGAATTGCCCCCCCAGGAGATCCTCGTAACCTGTCAGCTGGATCAGCCGGTCTAGGGGTACGCGACCGACCTCTCTTTCGTCAAGACCCCAAGCCGGATCATTCCCTATCGATATTTTCCCGGGATTAGCGACATCTACTGCATTGGAGATGTGCTCGTGCGCAGCTGTCTCTCTTACAGAGACAGCGTGAGCACCGCCAATCAGAAAACGTGCCTGCTCTTGGAGCGCTGGGTTTTCGAGAGGCTCGACCACGTTGAGGCCCCAGAGTACGTAGGGTGTGTCACTCAGCATTGCAATCGTTGCGACGAGGGTGGCGTAGCTGCTCACTCCTCTGTAAACCGTTGGTTCGGAAAGTGCCATCAGAGAATTCCCGGCGATTACTAGTAGGTCCGATTTCTCGATTTCACTTGATATCTTGACTAGCTGGCTCCTGGAGTCGCCCTCATTGAGACCGAGAAAAAAACGTCCCTTGGCAGATTTTGCGTCATCATGATCAAAGTTCTTCATCACCCTTAATCCAAAAAGTGAACCGTAGTCGGGGTCCGCGTGCCTCAGGAGAATAGAGATTTCTGCTTCGGGCAGTTCCGCTCGGATGCTCAGAACCAGACACGAAAGAATGGCGTCGTCCCCCAAGTTTTTGACACCAAACGTGCTTGCTCCCGCGACTAGAATCTTCACATAGGAATATTAGCAGTTGTGTGGATAGCGTCACCGCTATCACAATCACCCGGGAACCCGGAGATTTGTTGGAATTTCGGGACCATATTTGTTCGTTGCGTGCCTCGGTTCCTTATTGGAAAAACTTGTGTGTAGCCTTCATGGTTCTTGTAGTCTGCCTCAAGGTTTCGGAATCGCCCTGCTGCGACGGCCCCTTGAACTTCGGGGGCCTAGTTCGGTAAGCGAAGTACGCATAGAAGGTATTTGCTTGGAAAGTCGCGTTTAGTCGGGCAACACAGCTTCGAATGGACCAGAACCTCAGCGATGGTTCTTTGCCGTTCGTGCCAATGAGCGGGGGGCTAGATCCGGGCGTTATCGTTGTGGAGGAGGTCGCTCAAGGTCTGAAATTCTTTGTTTACTGCGCCCCCGAGGGTGAGGACATCGAAGTAATTGGGCAGCGCCTGGCGCTCTTGGATCACCATCGAATTCCTTATGAACTCGTCCTCCCCACTGGCAAAGAGATTCAACGAACTCAAGAACTGCTCCAATCTGATTTCGGAGACTTTGCGGAGCAAGCTCCCAGGTTTCCTGAGCACCATCACAACCCCGGGCTCGCCAATATTCCAGGTTACGTTGCTGCAGGAGTCATCTATTCCAGGGCGATAAACAGGGGCTTGAAGACGTCTATCTCGGGAGTGGCATGCGATGGGATAACTACCGACTATGCCTCGGGGTCATTGAATCTCTCCTCCATGAGAGGAAATTGGCGACTTGCCCAAACGCAAAAATGGAGAAACTGTGGTGGAGGTTGGCAATCTGTATTCCTCCAAGCGGCTGAACGAGTGGCCGGGCAATTTGGTGTCGAATCGAGGTTTCCGTTTCTCGATAAGGCTGTAGTTTCGGAGTTCGTCAATCTGCCGATTCCTGCTTGCTACGAACCGCTAAAGCGACCTTTGATCGATTTTCCTATGTCCCAAGAGAAGCGGGGATTTTTAGGAGTGCGGCGCTAGTTGGACAAAGTGTTTTTTGCAACCAGCGATTGGGGGAATGCTTGAAGCGGTGACCCAGTCTGTTGACGATGTTTACGAGCATATCTCGAGATTATTTGTAGCTGAGCTGGTGGAGCGGAGTCATTAACTGGTTCTCCGAAAATCGAACGAATCGCTCGTACTCTTGGGTTCTCAGGCGGCAGCCGTGAGAGCCACGGCGCTTCAAATGATTTTTTCCGTGGGGTCCGGACGCCCCCACGGGAATTTATCTCGATCACTGCCGTGAACCTCTTAGAACAGCTTGATGCCCTGACCATTGAAGGCGGTTTACCCAGAACACTCCGCATGGACAACGGGCCAGAATTCATCTCGAGAGCCACTCCAAAATCCTCTGTTGAGATGGATCTGCTGTTTATCCCACCAGGGCAACCCTGGCGACGCGGGTTCATCGAATACTTAAGCGGCAGGCTCCCGGACGAATGTTTTAACGTCAGCCATTTCTATTTCCTCGGTCACACCAAAGGCATCTGGAAGATGGATTACAACACGATCAGACCGCGTTCATCACTTGGGTATTTGCCTAAAGCGGTTGGTTAGGAGAGGTTCTCCTTCTAAACTTCACTGACGATTCTCCCGAAACCTGGACGTAAACAACGGTGAAGGTCAGTGAGACTATCGGAGCTAGAATCACAAAAATCAAAAAAGAGATGAACTTCGGACTGGTTTCTAGAACAATCGCGCGCTGACGCCAGAACGCATCATCGAACACTCAGTCCACCGTCGACGACGATGTTTTGCCCCGTAATCTGGCGCGAAGCATCAGACAACAAGAACACAGTCGAAGCAACAACATCGTGTTCGGTAGCCATCCTCGCCAGCGGCGTCTTCTGGAGGTAACGCCGGACGAATTCCTCGGGCTGGCCTCTCTCAATTCCGCCTGGTGACACTGAATTAACGCGAACAGCTGGTGCAAGAGTGGAAGCCAACCACCGCGTCAACTGAATCAACCCACCTTTGCTGGCGGCATAAGCGGCAGGATTGCCCATATCGAGACCCTCATACAAACCCCAATCAGGTCCGATTAACCCGTAAATGGAGGCGATATTCACGACGGATGAGTTCGCTGATTTTTTTAGCAAAGGCAGTAACTGCTGAGTGAGGTGAAAAGGAGCCGTCAGATTGACTTCCAGTGCGCGTCTCCATGTGTCAAGAGACTGCTTCTCAAATTCAACGGCCCAACCATCGAGTTCACTGGTTCCAACAAATGCAGCATTGTGGACTATTCCATCCAGGTGTGACACCGATTCCCTAATCCAGGCGACGAGGTTAAGTCTTTCTTCCGCCTTTTCGAGGTCAACTACCAGACCGCTCAGCGTCCCTGGCCCCTTAGCGCAGGCACCCCCAAGAAGGTCAGAAACCTGGTCCGGGATTCTATCCGAGAAAAGAACCCGAGCACCGTCGTCGACTAAATGATGCACGAGAGCGCGCCCTACATGGCCACACGCCCCTGTCACCAGAATTGTTTTCCCCGAAAGCGAGAACATCACGTTGGCTTCCACCGTTACACATCCCCCCGGCGGCGAACGAGAAAATCGGCGATATCCAAATCTAACTCAGTATCGATATCAAGGGCCCGCTCTTTCGGAATTTCAAGACCTGCGACCACGCCACCAAATAACCGAGGTGCCGAGAGGATGTAGCTCAACGAAGCAACGTACGCAACCGTAGTCAGGTCAAAAACGTCGGGGGTATCTTGCCGTCGCGCAGGCCCCCCGCTTTCGGTGCTCAGGAGCACCTGAATATGACCCTCACCGTCCACCGTCACCATGTTGAACCACGGGCTCCGCGAAGCTTCCGTCGTGGTAACCACAGCATCAGCGGAACTTGATTCATAAAGGGCTATGGCAGATTGGACGTCGTGCACGTTTCTCAGAGGCGACGTGGTGGGCAACGACACAATGGCGTCGTCGTTCCGCGCTCCTGCCGACACCAAGTACTTCGCGAAATGTTGCCATGCATCCCATTCTGGACTCTCATCGCCAGCCAGTTCAGATGGTCTCATAAAAGGAATGGAGGCGCCGAACCCCCTGGCAGCGTCAGCAATTTCCTCTGAATCGGTTGAGCAGAAGAACTCCTCGATTTCTGGGGTTGCCAACCCGGTCTGAATGGAGTGCCCAACAAGGGGAATGCCCCCCACCTTTCTCAGATTCTTTCCTGGCACACCCTTTGACCCGCCGCGTGCGAAGACTACTCCCCAATACGTCATGCGTGACCCTGGTCAACGCCCAGGTATACCCGGGCACCTTTGTTCGCTGTGGAAAGCCGAATTGCCTCGATGGTTTCTAAGACAGAAGCGCCATCTTCCAGAGTCACCTCGCCCGGAAGATTGTGCGCGAGCCGATCAAGAAAACTACGCCATTGGGACTCGTAAGTAGTGGTTTCACCGGAATCTGAAAAAACAGTCGACCATTCCCGGTCGCCTTCATCGAACCTCTGGACGATTCCGCGCACTCCGTCCCACCGCAGAGAGCCGTTCTCACACAGGGCCGTTACCGTTCGGACTCGATCGTGTCTGACAAAATCAATGTTGACTTGTACAACAAATCCGATGCCATTTTCGGGATTATCGACACCCAAAATCAGGTGGGCGGTGTCTTCCACGTCGAGTTCTAACGACGACACCGTGCCGAACCAGGATTGCACCCAGTCAACGTCTCCAAAGACCCAGCGCACATAATCAAGTTCGTGGCTTAGCTCGAGCAACACGCCACCGCCTGAGGAGGCATTGGCAGAAACCGTAGAGCGGTAATCACGCCCCGGCCGCCAGGAAGGAAGATACTGACCCGTTTCTGCCCGGACGCTAAACACGGGACCACACAGGCCGCCGTGAATCATCGCTCTAAAAGCTTGCAAAGACTCTGAGAACCTGAGGTTGTAACCCACGTGGACGGTTTTTGCGCCGGCGAGAGTGCGCGAGATTTTTACAGCAGCGTCTAAGTTCGTGGCAAGAGGTTTCTCGATCAGGAAACCAGCGGGAATGCCGCCCAGGGCTTCCACATCATCTTCCCGGAGGCTTGCGGGGCTTGTGAGGACAACGACATCTGGGTGGAAATCAATTACGTCGTGATAACTACCCGTCACCGAATACAGCCCTCCGTCGGGAAGGTGCTGTGACAAAATGAGAATCTCAGTGCGTGGATTATTTCGGGATGCGATGTCAGCCATTCTCTGCCCGCTGGCGCCAAAACCGACGATTGCTATCCGCAGTGGCACGATGGCCTCCTGAGATCGCCTTCGCCGCTTGGAAACCTAGTCAACGTCGGGCTCATCAGTCGTGGCTCCCCATGGTGGACGGAATAGCTCGGACTCGGCCTGTTCCAAATCAGATCGACGGCCAAGATCAATCCACGATTCATGAAGCGGGAAAGCAAGAACCCTCCGATCTGCCAGAACCTGGGAAATGAGATCGGGCATATCTAAATGACTCATTCGCGGGATAGTGCGAAGTATTTGGGGCTCCATGACGTATATTCCGGCGTTTACGTAATCGCGATAAACAGGTTTCTCACGTATTTCTTCCACATAGGAGCCTTGTAGGGATACAACCCCAAAGGGAATTTGCGTGTCCAAAACCTTCACGCCAAGCGTCATATCCGCCCTCTCAGCGCGGTGGAATTCGAGCATTTCCGACAACCGAGCCTGCATCAGGACATCCCCATTGAGAACGATAACCGAATCGGTCTGCTCCTTTGAGAGGAGAGAAAGCGCTCCAGCTGTGCCTAGGGGCTCCTCCTCTTTGACATAGGTAATCTCGACACCGAAGTCTTTCCCATCTCCGAAGTACTCCTCAATCTGCTCCCCCAGGTAGTTGACGGCCAGCACGAAATTCCTGAAACCGTCCTCACTAGCTGCGGTGAGGATCCACTCGAGCATGGGTTTTCCGCCCACAGGAATCATCGGTTTTGGCATGTGGTCCGTGAGCGGCCTCAACCTCATCCCGAGACCGCCTGCCATGATGACCACGGTGTTCGGTTTCTCATCCGAATAATCAACGTTCGCGAGAAATTCGAGACCTGAGACGATGCCGTTCCCATCGACCAGAGGAACTTGGTCAATCTGGTGCAGTCTCATATAGCGACGTGCCTCCCTGGGGGATGACTGGGCCGGCAAAGATTGAAAGTGCTTCTGCGCAACGTCCTGGGCTACCGTCTCGAGGGAGGCACCTCTCAATAGTGCCCGGCGGATATCACCATCCGTGACAGTACCGAGCAACCTTCTCTGACCATCCACAACGAGCGCAATCTTTCTACTCGTCCGATTCAGGTTCTCAATCAAGTCGCGGACACTTCCTGCGCCCGAGACTAAGGAATCCTCGAAACTAGGTACTGCCATTGTCGCTCCAGCCTCTCGATGGGCCTACGTCGTAAAAACTCTTTAAAGGGAGAGTACCGAAATTAGTGTCTAATAAAAGATTTACTATCCTCTTCGAAGCACCGGGGGCGCCGTATGGGTTCACCACGTTTGCCAAAGTAGCGCGAAAATGTTCAGAAAGGGCCACCCCAATTGCCTGGGTGATCTCGACCGAATGAGGTTTAGCGTTAATGACGCTCAACGCTTGAAGTCGGCCTGACTGTCGGTTCCCAATGTTCACGGTCGGCTTTTTTAGCGAGGGGATCTCTAGTAAACCGCTAGAGGAGTTCCCTAGCACCACGTCCACATGCTGAGCAAGCGACAGATAACGAAGGCGACCGAGAGCCGCGAAAAGGTGCCAGCGACCTTGATGACGGTGCACTGAATCCTGAAGCATGGCAGCAACGATGTGGTGTCCGGGATCAGCATTCGGCATCGTAAAAACGACCGTTGCCTCCGGGAAGCTCTCCAGGGCAGACACCACTTCTCCCAGGTCTTCTGCAACAGATCTGTGCCCTTCCGTTTCCGGATGATAGGTCACAAGAAAAGATGGATTCGAGAGGGAAAGCTCTAACTGCGTCTCAACGTCATCACGACCCAACAGCATCGTGCGATGAATTTGATCAACCCCCAAGCCGCCCACGACATGGACCGTCTCTGGGGATTCACCTAGTTGCACAACACGTCGCTTGTATTCGGGTGCTGCAACACAATGAACCTGAGAGAACTTGGTGATGGCATGGCGAATGGAGTCGTCGAATGCGCCCTCGGTGACTTCACCCCCGTGAAGATGAACTATGGGAATACCGAGGAAAAATGCGGCCACAGCAGCAGCCAACATTTCGTATCGATCACCCAGGATCACGATCGCATCGGGTGTGAGCGACCCCAACGCTTTAGTGAAGCCAGAGATTCCCGCTCCCACCTGGTGAGCGACATCAGCATTTGTCTCGGCAGAGGTGATTTCTGTCACTTCCGCTGATACGGCGAACCCCGCAGAGCGCACCGCATCAACGGTGTGGCCAAACTCCTCCATGAGGTGTGCACCGGTGACAACCACCTGAAGCTCCAGCGAGGCGTCCCTCTCAATGAGTTCCATGACGCCGCTCAACAGTCCAAATTCGGCTCTTGTCGCCGTGACCACACAAAGTTTCACGGTAGCTCTATGTTCTCATCTACCGTGTAGTCGCGGTCAGATTTCTGACCCACGACGTCGCGCCAGCGCATCGGAGAAAGACCCGTCCCGGGGCGCTTTGCGATGAGGTTTTCGGCGGAAAATAGTTCGCCCTTCGAAATCAAATGTTTCGCAACAATCGATTTGCGAACACTCTGTGTGTTCTTTTTCTCGACAGCACTTGGTTCTTTGACAAATCCGCCCATAACAATCTCAATTTTTCTAATGGCGGTGACCATCTGCGCAAACTCCTCTGGGTCTGCAGAGGCACTGTGGTCTGGACCCACCATAGTTTTATCCAAGGTGAGATGTTTCTCAATAACGATGGCACCCATCGCCACCGCGGCGAGAGATGCTTCGATGCCTGCTGTGTGATCGGAGTAGCCCATCGAAATACCAAACACCTCCCCCATCTTCACCATCGCTCGAAGGTTCGTATCCTCCAACGGTGCAGGGTATTCCGTCGTGCACTGCAACACGGTGATGTCTTCTCGGGGAGGAGATCCAGATTGCAACACGGCGAGAGCCTCACCCACTTCTTCTTGTGTGGCCATCCCTGTGGACATCAAGATGGGGCTCGGCTGCATGGACACCTGTTCCAAGAAAGGCAGGTTTGTTACATCCCCGGAGGGAATCTTCACGTAGTCGAGTTCGAGAGCAAAAACAAAATCAGCGCTTTCTTCATCGTGGGCTGTCGTCAGAAAACCAATCCCCTGTGTTTCGCAGTAATTCTTGAGTTCAAGAAAAACATCGTCGCCCAATTCCAGAGATGCAAGCAATTCTCGCTGCGTCGCGTGGGAGGAATTCTGTTTCTGATAATCGGCCAGGGACGCGGCTTCTGACACCAGCTGATCAGCTCGATAGGTTTGAAACTTCGCGTAATCTGCGCCGCATTCGACTGCAGCATCAATCAACTGCTTGGCCAAGTCAAGAGAACCGTTGTGGTTCACACCGATTTCTGCAATCACTATGGTGTGATCGCGAATCACCTGAGCCATCTATCCTTCTCCTCGAAGTTGGCGTGGAAGGGAGATTTGGCGCGAACCATCAGTGCTTCACAATCCCCGGTGTGCTTGGCAAACAAACAACTCGGCTGTAAAGATCTTCGGTCACCGGCGTTGGCGCAGAAGGGAAGGAAAGATAAGGGCTCAAGCTATTGAGGGGTTTCCATAATGGCCGAACCTGAATATCCTCCGCGATGCACGCGCGCATAAGGTCATCTCGATCACCGGGGTCATCAGCGCTTAGCTCAAAAGCCTGCAGCCAATAGTTGCTGTGGGTCCCGTTCCGCTCCTTCTTGAGCACACCATAAGCACTGCTCGAAAAAGCCTCTGCGTAGAGATCAAAAAGTTCCCGGTGAGCCGCAATAAAACCTGGGGTTTGTTCCAATTGCGCAACCCCGAGGGCTGCATTAATGTTCGGCATGCGAAAATTGAAACCCACCGCATCGTGGTCGAACTCCCACAGGTGGGGGACACGGGCTGTCGTCGAGAGATGTTTTGCTTTGGCTGCCAATTCAGCGTCATTCGTCACCAGCGCACCACCTCCACCCGTCGTCATAGTTTTGTTGCCATTGAAACTGAAAACACCCATCGAACCAAACAGCCCCGTGTGTGTTTCTCCCCAGTAGCTCCCCAGAGACTCAGCAGCATCTTCGACCAGCACAAGGTCAAACTCTTTGGCAATGTCCACCAGCTGATCGATGTGGGAAGGATGGCCGAGCGTGTGCATCGGGACCAACCCCCGAATTCGTCGTCCTGTTTCTTTATGGAACAGGCCCTCCGGTCGCTTTTCCCCAATCTGTTCGAGGTGCCGCCGAAGAGCCAGAGGGTCAATTCCCCATGAGTCCGCGTCAACATCAACGAAGTGGGGAACCGCTCCAGCATGCACAACCGCACTAGCGGTAGCAACAAAACTCAGTGCTGGCACCAAAACCTCGTCACCGGGTTCTATCCCGCCCACCGCCAAAGCCAGGTGCAGCGCGGTCGTGCCATTAGCAAGCGCAACACAGAAAGAGGCGCCGACAAAGTCTGCGAGTTCATGTTCGAAGCGGTTAACAAACTCCCCCACGGAGGACACAAACCCCGAATCAATACATTCTTCGAGATACTGCTTCTCATTTCCTTCAAACGCTGGCTCGTGAAGCCCCTGCCGTCCGGGACCAATGACGCTTCGAAGGCGCTCGACGAAGTCTGCCGCTAGCTCCATAGACGACTCACTCTCCACTGACGCATCACACAACATACTTTTCCGGGCGATAGCCCGGGAGGCCTTGATTGTCTCTCAGCCACCGATACGTCTTTTCCAGACCTACCCGGAGCCCGTCCAGGCCGCCGTGCGACGGTTCCCAACCAAAAGCATCCTTGATTTTCGAACTGTCCGACCACAACCGCTCTACTTCTGCCGCAGCTGGTCGAACTCGAGCGCTGTCCTCCTGTGCGGTCAGTTTCATCCCTGAAACATCGGAAATAACATCGAGTACTTCGCCCATGGACACCTCAAACCCACTGCCCATATTGAAGACTTCGCCGAGGCCACCGGTGGCCTCGGCCACAGCGACAAACCCAGCCGCAGT
>Ga0307934_1000573_pt1 | contig 26569 bp, 30 predicted proteins | sample OrgLakmetageno90_FD_201838 | JGI IMG/M metagenome (GOLD analysis project Ga0307934, IMG submission 201838) | Saline water microbial communities from Organic Lake, Antarctica - #90 | ecosystem: Environmental > Aquatic > Non-marine Saline and Alkaline > Saline | place: Antarctica: Organic Lake...
CAGTCTCATAATCAACCTTAAGAATCAACCAGCTGGAGAAAAAGGCAAGCCGCTTAACTGCGGCGAGCCAGAGGTCTGATGCCAGGCATCAGAGACCAGAGATGGAGGCTACCGACGGAGCTAAAGCCCTTTTTAAGCTGCGTTTTATAACAAGGCAATTTCTTTGCCTGTCCCTAAAAAAAGTTCCCTATCACCCAGTCCCCGAGATGGACAATAAAGGTCCATCCTCCGTTTATACTGTCGAGCAATCCTGCGCGTATTCGGTAAGCAGCGTTCGCTATCGGGCGGCCGTTATGGTCGAGACAAACTCTTGAATCATGTGAGCCCGATTATATTTCCGCTCTATAACGGAACGTGCCTGCGTGCCGATCTGCGCTCGCGCCTCAGGCGAAAGATTGACGGCGGCCTGCAAGGCCTCCACCGCTCCCGCCACATCGCCATGCGCGACTGACCACCCCACCGAGTCCTCGGCTAAAATATCGCGCAGGTAGCTTTCTTCCGGCCCCAGTGCCAACACGGGCCGCCCCATCGCCAGCGCCCCATACACTTTACAGGGATGCACGATGCCACTCATATTATCACCTAATGAAACTAGATGTAGATCCGCAGCGGATAGGGAGTAACGAATCATCTCCAATGGTTGATACGGGAGGGAGGTGATGTTGGTGGTTGATGGTTGGTGGTTGTTTGTTGTTCGTTGCTCGTTGTCAGCTGTTTTTTGGCTCTGCCTATTTTCCCCCAAGCAACGATCCACTTCAAACGAACAACCGCCACCCTCATTCAACTGCTGAACCCGCTCATCAACTTCGGCTTTACCTTTGCCGCCTCCGATGAAAACGAAGACAAATCGTGGATCGTCGGCCAGCCGTTCTGCCGCATCCAAAATCGTGCCTAGCGGATGCACCCAACTGTGATTCCCACTAAACATGACCACAAATTTACCTTCCCATCCTTGCGCCTGCCGGAAGTGATTCTCCTGATGTGCGATCATTTCCGTATGCTGCCCCATCGGCCAGGGAGGGAGCACGACAATCTTGTCGCCCGATGACGAATGACTCATGCCAGATGGCGAAGAATCGGGCGACTTCCCCTCTTCGTCCTCCGTGCTTGGCGCTTCCAACTTGGCGCGTAAGCGCGCTGCCATAAAACGATCCAGGGCAATGACTGAGTTCGCCCGTTTCAGAATACGTCGGTTCAACCAATTCATCGCTTTGACCAAAACGTGCCCCGGCTTGAAAACACCCAGGGCCACTGCTTGGTCGGGATTCAAATCCATCACCCAGTAATGCACTTTGACTGATGGACGCAGCCAACCCACCAAAACCGCCACGATCCCGCACATCGGCGGCGAAGTCGAGACGAGCAGGTCCGTCAATCCACGCATAAAGAGCCCGCGCGCCAGGCACTGCACCAGAAAGGACAGCTGCCCAAATAGCCGCACTGGCATGCTCGCCTTCCCAAAAGACGAGGCAGGCAAACGACGGACCGCCACGCCACTACGATTTTCAAACGGCTCAAAACGTTCGTCCGGATCGTCATAGCCGCGGTTCGCCGTGAGAATCATAACCTCGGCCCCTTCTGCCCGCAGCGCCTGGGCGGCCTCATCAAAGTATTGCCCCACCGCCGCCGGGTCGGGTGGAAACACCTGAGAAATGATCAGAAACTTTTTGTGCATGCAACATGTAGCATTGGGGAATCCCGACGAATCACCAATCTATTTTGCAGTCCTCGCTGTTTTACCCCACCACCCAGTCCGCCATTGCCGGATAAATCCGGGTGGCATCAAATTCTGCCTCAAAGAGTTGCCGGGCCCCTACCTTGCCTCGGTCAAGGGCTTCGCGGTCGTCCAGCCAGTGACGCAGGGCAGACACCAGACTGCCGATATTGCCGGCAGTATAGCTGCAGCCACAAGCATAGCTGTCGAGCATCACTTCAAGTTCGCCGGGCAGGCTGTTCACCAGCACCAACCCACAGGAGAGATAGTCAGCCGCCTTGTAGGGCACCGCCACTTTGGAGGCGGGTTCCATCGGAATCACTCCCACATCAGCCGTGGCCAGAACGCCGGCAAGAGCCTCTCCGGATAAATAGCCGTGGAAGCGGATTGCCGACTCTTGCCCTGCCGCGGCTACCCGAGCTTCGAGCGCAGCCTTTTGCTCACCCTCACCGACCAGATCCATGAGGACAAGAACTCCGTTCTTTAAAAGCTGAAGCACCGCATCGACCAATGTCACCAAATCATAGACCCGCCCCATGGAACCTAAATAAAGAATCCTGAAGATTCTTTTTTGTGGGAAGGCTTGAAGATGGGAAGGTGAAAAGGTGGGAGAGTCTAAGCCGTCTCCTCGTTGATCCGCCGTGTTGAGAGGTCGAAGGTGAAGAGGCGACTGCGTTGCCAAGCGAAAGACCGGGATGTTGCCGGTCGCACCGTATTTTCGTGCATAATCCGCAAATGCTTCGGACTGCGCACAGATCGCGTCGACCTTCCGGCAATAACGCCGCATCATGCGCGTATAGGGAGTGAGTAATACAGAGGACAGAAATCGGAGGACGGAAGCCAGGATTTTGCGCTCTGCTCCCTGCTCCCGACTCCCTGCTGAAGGCAACGCAAGCAGCAGCGTCTCCGGCCAGGCATCCATCACATCAAGCACCACCTTGGCTCCGTATTGTTTACCAAGCTTTAGAGCAACCGCCCCAGTTTCCATCGGTGGCACGCTGAAGAGAATCACATCCGGCTTGCCATGCGTCGTGGCATAACCTTTCGCCTGTTTAGCGATTCCCCGAGCATAGCACCAGTGACTCCAGACCCGCCGAAGACTGATGTTCTTTTGGTAGGAGGGAACGGGGAGGAGCTTAAGCTCCAGTTTGCTGGTTTTTAGTTTACCAGTTTTCGGTTGAGAGGTTCCACGTTCTTGATTCTCGTCGAGCGCTTCTCCTCTTGCCCCAGGTTTGGGCTCCCCGCCCTCTGGCCCCGTCTTCAAGCTCCGCTGCCGCTTGAGCCCATGACTCCAGTCAGCGGACCACCAGGTGACGACGTGCCCCTGCGCGACCAGCGCTTGCGACAGCCGCGTGTAGCGCAACTCACCCAGACCTTCATCAGGCAGGGGGTCATAAGGGTTACAAATCCAGATATTCACAAGCGTTCAGATTGGCGAGCAGAGATAAGAAAAGCCACCTGGAAATGTACGGATTTGCGATTCGACGACCTTCTGCGAGATGCCTTCTTTCAAATCGTGACTTGCGAGCCATTCACACTATTCAAACCAATCGATAATCATAGTCAATGCCGTCTTGTTAGAATGCGTGGACTGGTGCTTTTTACCGACGCACTGAAGATCTTTAACCGGGCAATGCTTTCGATGATGACTCACTCGGCTACTCACAGACTCTGCGGTGCCCATATATAAACGCTCGGCGATCCATCGGTTGGGAGTCAGACTGCACTCTCGCAAGTGACGGGCCGAAGCTACTTTCCAGTCCGCACTCTTTCGCTCTGATACGAGGTTTAAATCCGTTTTTCCAAGAGCGCTCAATCCTTGTTACAAGTGTCGGACCCACAATTTAATGAAAACTGACGAACTACTTAAACGGATCACACTGTCGCCTGAAATATGCCACGGCAAACCTTGTATTCGCGGCTTACGCTATCCCGTCGAGTTCATTTTGGAGATGCTGAGCGGAGATACCACCGAAGCCGAATTACTCGAAGATTACCCAGATCTCGAACGAGCGGACATTAAAGCAGCTCAAACTTACGCGGTCCGCGTCACGAAACTCAAATCCTTTGCGCCGCTTCCTGCCGCATGAAATTCATTGTAGATGCGCAGCTCCCAAGGGCGCTCGCCAAGCGCCTAAAAGAACTGGGCCACGATGCCAAACACACATGGGGACTCGAAGATAGTAATCGAACGCCTGATACCGACATCGCACGGATTGCAGATCGCGCGCAGGCCGTAGTCATTACAAAAGACTGCGACTTTCTGTGTATTTTAAAGTGCCTGTCCCTAAAAATGCCTATCAAATCCGTCAACCGCGCAAAACGCCCCGACAATGCTTCAAGCTGATCCCAATCATCCGCACTCACATCCTCATAAGGAAGCTCTGGAGATTTTTCAAACGAGCGCCGCAACCAAGCGACCGCCTGCTGACAAGATTCCCATGTATCCAATAAATGCGCGTGGGCCGGATCACTCATAATACTATTCTTAAATCAAGATGCAGCAGTTAATGGCACGGCCTCAGCCATCACCAGGCGAACAAAGAACGATCCGCAGCGACGATCAAATCGATTTTCTGCCCGGCAAGACGATCGCCTATTTCACGCCGGATTAAGCGGCGTTGTTGCCGGTTGATCTCGCTCGAAAGACACAAAATATCAATATCCCACCCCCCCCGTGCCAGATCATCCACACGCGAGCCGAACAACAGAATCCGCGCCTCAGGATCGACCCGATTGATCGAATTACATATCACCTGCTGTTCCTGTTGCGTCAGTCTCATAATCAACCTTAAGAATCAACCAGCTGGAGAAAAAGGCAAGCCGCTTAACTGCGGCGAGCCAGAGGTCTGATGCCAGGCATCAGAGACCAGAGATGGAGGCTACCGACGGAGCTAAAGCTCTTTTCAAGCTGCGTTTTATAACAAGGCAATTTCTTTGCCTGTCCCTAAAAAAAGTTTCGCTCTCATCGCAGCGATGTTGCTCACGCGTATAACGGGGAAGCGTCCAAGTAAAAGACAAATGGAAATGCTGCAATTTTACATCCTTGGGCAATGTAGCCTCAAAGAACTTGAAGCTGTTTTAGCTCTGAAAAAAGCTAGGAAATAAGGCAGATGCCGACGGGAGAGTTTTGAAACTACCCGAGCGGAGGCACGCGTGTGCAAACCTGTCAAAAATACGACTAAATTCAAGCAGGTGCAGACCTGATTGGATGTGACATCTCAGCACGCAGTCACTGCAAATATCAATTCTGTTTACCTCGCAGCAAGAACCTTGCCGAACACTACTGCCTGTCCCTTGCTTATTTTTGACCAAATAAAACGAAGCGAATGATTAATAATGTCAGTTATTTTAAGCCTGTCCCTAAATTTATGTCTCTAAATTTACTAAATTTATGTCTGTTAGAATGCGTGGACCCTTTTTTCTTCCCCTAAAAACGCGATAATTTCCAGAATCCCTTACTGTTTGCCTCATTCGCCGAGTGCTCCAACCAAGAACTGTCACCAGGTGTAAATTCTAGTATTGTCTGCCAAAACTGCAAATTTTCAGAATATTGTAACGTGTAGTTGTAGCCTGTATAGGTCTTAAAGCTCGCCGTTTTGTTCGAAACCGTCAGATCTAGGGGCAAATCATCAAAGGGCTTTTGAGCAATTATATGGTCCACTAAACTCAGAATCTTCGTCCTCAAACTAGTTGTGATTACGTGGTCAACTAAAGATTCCGTGCCAGCAGCAAATCCAACTAAAGAATCCGAACCAAGGTCAGAGGCAGCATTGCCCGTGATTACCGAGTAGGTCGTCGCCGCAGCAATATAGTGCCCCACATTATTCATGTGATAGCGATCTCGATATAAATCACCCGCACCCGTGAAACCGGGAATCAGCCCAGCCTCCGCCTCTAAATGAAACGCTTGCAAGACCGCACCCACAGGAATGGCCTCAATCGGCAAATCTGGATGCTGGTCGCGGATCGACTTCATTGCGTATATAAAAAATTCACGATCCGCCAAAGTGGGGTCACTTGTTGCTGCGTAAGGCAACTGCCAGGCTTGCGCATAATTATAATCAGAAAGCTCAATGTCCACGGGGACTATTGGCCAAGTGCAATAGACCAGGAATCGGGTCTGGCCAGGCGCTGATCGCCAACCAGCCAGATCAATGATAGCAGATAGAGCATCAATTTCATCGCGCCCAGAAGAACCCGGAAATGGCTGAATCGTCACCACATCCCAAGCTTTCGTAGTCAATGCGGTCACAAAGTCCTCATAGTTCTCAGCATAGACACATGCAGACGTCGGATTAGTTACAATGTAGCTCAGAGACCTCCCACAAACAATTTGCCAATCATTGTTCAACACCTCACTGCCAGCTTCAAAAATTTTCCTTAACCCGTAATTTGGCTTAAGATCCCAAGTATGACTATTGCCTAGGTGGAACACCGAGTAACCGAACACATGGCCCCAGCAGCATATCAAAGCGACCACCAACAGAACCGGTTTCAAAAATAGACTCCTTGATCTATAACGATTTAACATCTGCAAAATATCATTTTGAAGTATGGGATCTGCCTTCTTTAATTTTCAAACGGATCTGGTAGAAATAAATCGCCTTCATCAGGGCGAAGTGAAAACCCACCGCTCCATCGAGGAAGCCTTTTTTGAAAAGGTAGGTGATTAGAAAATAAGCAGGCGCAAACCACCACTTCGCGAGATTGCTATATTTTTTCTTTTGACGAGGGCTCAGAGCCTCCCACTCGCTGCCAATCCGTTGACTCAATCGTGAATGTCGAGCAGCTTCCCAAGACGAGTATTCATTATGTTTGGAAATATAATGCTTTAGCCCCTTATAATCATTATGCTGGATTGGGGCAACAATTTCACCCAGCGTTCCTTGAAGCACAGGATGCTCATGAACCTCCATGTCAAGATGTGACCAATTGTCTTCTTCGATTCTTTCGTATTCACCGAAACCAAGTCGGAACAAGGCAAGCTTACGCATCCGGTCACCGTAGCGGAGATGCTGCCCCATGAAATAATTCTCAAAATTCAGCCAGAAGCCGACATGTTGCGTATCCTTAACAGCCGCCTTCACTTCTTCGATAAAATCAGGTGAAACAAACTCATCCGCATCCAAAAATAAGACCCACTCAGACTTGAATTCGTGGTTCCGAAGTGTCCAGTTCCGCTTCTTCGGGAACTGCCCATCCCATTTAAAATCGAGCACAGTAGCACCAGCTGCTTTAGCGACCTCTTGAGTCGTATCTGTGCTGCCCGAATCAATAACTAGCACAGAACCGAGCCCTGAGACCGCTTTGATACAACGAAGCAGATTTTTCGCCTCATTTTTAACCGGGATAACTACAGTAATGTCACTCATTCAGAACGCTCTTTTATATATTTTGCAGGGTTCCCGCCAACAATCGTGCCAGTGGAAACATCTTTTACCACAACCGATGCTGCTGCCACAATCGCCCGATCCGCGACTGTCACTGCCGGCCCGATAAAAGCATCTGCACAGACCCAAACTTCATCACCAATCACGATTGGTGGCTTCATCAGAGGCATCGCGGGATTCTTATAATCATGCGTGCCCGCGCACAGGTGGACGCGTTGCGAAATCGTCGTTCGCGCACCTATGCTGACTTTGCCCAGATTATAGACCAAGGCCCACTCTCCGATTGAAGAATCGTCGCCTATTTTCAGATTCCACGGATAATAAATCAGAGCGCTCGGGTAGATGTGCACGTTACTCCCAACCTGAGCACCAAAGCCCCGAAGGATTGATCGACGTAAGCCAAAACATGGGCGCGGCGTCAGGCGAAACACGAGTTTCCCGAAGCCCCACAGGACGCGGAGGAAGAGTTCCTTGCGGGAGTATTTGGTCGCAGAGCGATTTGAATTTATGTCGAGGGACATCGATAGCGGATGAATGATGGAGGAGGAATGATGGCAGAGGCACGAAAGGCACATTCTGCTGCGTGCCATGGCTTAGAGCGAAACCGCCGGTCATTTTGCGACTTTCTCGGGAAAAATCGCGGTTACCAGATCACCTGAGCGGGTTCGATAAACAGTAAAATCCCGTCGATCTGTAGTGTAAACGGTGGCACCATATTGCTCATGCAATGCGACTAAACACGCGTCGGCATAATCTGCTAAGGGATGATAGGTTTCAAGAACCCGAATTACCCCAACCCGCATTTCAGGTAGAACCGGAACAATATTCATCCAACCGGATTCGATCATCGCAATCACGGCGTCTTTAGCCTTCTTACTTTTTCGAAGCAGATAAATCGTCTCAGATATCACCGCTTCACAAGTAATAAAACCTGTGGAGCAGCGCTTCGCCTCGACCTTTGCCCAATCATGATGGAGATCATGGGGGTTCAGGAGCGCAATCAGTAGTCCTGTATCAGCAATATGAGTCGATTTCAACTGCCGTAGCCTTCCTTCAAAGAAAGCTCTCTATTTTTTGGGCCGTCGTAAGCACCGATAACCCAAGTGGGCAGCACTGGCTTAACCTGAACAACCTTGGCAGAACGCTTTCTTGGCTGGACCGAGCCACTTTTTTTAAGCTTAACTTTTGTTTCACTTTTCATTGTTTTGATATAATAACGTTAGTAGACCTTTTGTAGTAATGCGGGGAAATCTAATTTTAATTTCATTACTGAAATATACTGAAGTGACGCGGATAGACAAGTGCTTTTGATGAAGGATAGCGAATAGCGGATTACTTTTTATTCCGCAGGTGTTTGGCAAAACCGCCCAATTGACGAGTTCCGAGCGCAGCGACACTCTCCGAGCCAATGCTTTTGCATTGGCCGCATCGATGGATACTTGACGCCTCGTCGATAAACTTCAGGCGTTCAGCTAAGCGATACATACTTCTCACCTCCCCAGTGGAACCTTTCGCAATATGTTCGCTTAGCTGCCCAATGGGCACCCGCACACTCACCCCTTCGGGGCAAAATATTTCGATTCACCATCTCCGCGCTGTCGCGCTCCGTCTTCAGACAAGCCACATCCGATCTCACGGTGCACTTCAAAAGCTGCACCCATGAGAGCGTAACCTTCATCGCTCAAATACTCTTTGCTCACTTGTTGGAGGTTTGTATGATTTGCATCATTCACAATTAGCGTAAAATTAGCGTCACGTAGCGCGGCAGCGCGTAGATGGCTATAGGCCCCGGAGGGGGTGAGTGCACGGGTGCCCTCTGGGCAGTAAGCTAACAATTAGCGGTTCCCGACCTAGTCGGCTCAAGGTTTAATTTCATCCGCCATCATCCATATCCGCCATCAGATGACAAAATCTGGCTCTTTCCCGCCCCCTCTTAGTGATTTCTCAAAAGCTCATCAATCGTTAACCGAATATCGCTCGCTATTTTACGGAGTAAACTCGGGGAAATATCCCGCCCTTTGTGCATAGGAACCGTAGTTGCACGACCATCTTCGTGCCTCAACTGGATGTGCGAGCCTCTTTGGCGGACCACGACGAAGCCCATTCTCTCTAGAAGCCGAAGCACTTCCTGAGGCTTAAGAACCGGAATATTGCCCATGCTTAAGCGGAAATTAATTGTGTGCCCACGAACTCACCTTCAAGGGCTGGCTCGCCGTCTTCCAAGAGCATTTGCAAGACCTCGTGCAGATTTTCCTTCAGTTCATCTAGCGTTTCACCCTGAGAATGCGCCCCTGAAAAACCAGGAACATAACCCACGTACAGTCCGGTTTGCGGGCATTTTTCAACAACTGCTGTATAGTTTCTCATGTTCTGATTGTTGCCCAAAATCTTTATTTAGTCAACTGGGATAATCCTTGGTTCCAAGCTCCCTGCTCGGTGCAGCGCCGCCGGCGCTACACCACAAAATCCGGCTTTTCTCCGCCTTCAAGGAGCCACCGATAAAACACTGTCATATTCTCAGCAATCGCGGGCCAGAGGTATTTCTGCTTCACCAACTCCCGTCCGCGAATGCCCATGTCGCGACGCTCACCATCAGACGCTTCCAGCGCAGCACGCAGGCCATGCTCAATTCCTGCTGGAGTGGGATCGACCCACCAACCACAACGCTCGGTCTCCAACTCTTTCCAGGGGCAACCAGTCGTCGTCAGCACTGGGACTTGATAGCCCAGGGCCTCTGTTACCACGATCCCAAAGTTTTCCGAATACGACGGGAGCACAAACAAGTCAGCATTCAAATAGGCTTGCTCCTTTGCGTCACCAAACAGCGGCCCCACAATTGTAACTTGGTCTGAAAGCCCCAGCTCTACGATCTTGCGCTCAAGCACTGGCAAGTGATTCGAGTCATCATTCCCCGCGATCACCAATCTCCAGCCCTGCGGAGCGAGCTTCTTCCAAGCATCCAACAACATCGGCAAGCCCTTCTTCGGATTAATCCGCGACAAAAAGAGAACCGTCTTTCTATCACCTTCCAACCTTCCCACTTTCACACCTTCACACTCAATTACCTCCGGCAATTGAACTCCATTAGGAATCACTGCAATCGGCTGCTTGAAACCTAAGCGGCGGATACTTTCCGCTTCGGAGAGCGCGGTCGCATGGAAGGCAGTGGCTCGGCAAAGATCGCGCTTTTGGTAGACAGCCCAGGCAAGCTTCTTCTTCCACTTGCTGTTATTGATCGCCCAGGGCTCTAGCATGCCTCTCGGTGCAATCACTAGCGGCAATTTATTGTCATGCGCAAAACTAGTCACCGCATGTGAGGAGCGCAGCCAAATTCCATGCTGGTGAATGACTGAAATTGGAGCCGTCTGATGCACAGAATCAAGCGCACAACCAAAATCAGCGGCGCGGAGACGATCCATGAAAGTATTTCCACGACCTTTCAACCCAGTCAGGCTAATCCCACCATCCAGAGGGACAATTGGATCGGCTGGATCGACTGAGGTGACAATGCCGATCGAGTTTCCTTGCTGGCACAGCGCATTACACAACTGACTCACAGAGCGCGGCGGGCCACCGCCACTCTCACCTAGAGAAGGAACTGCATGCATCACATTCATCGAGTAGCAGGAGCCTCAAACTCCTTACAAATATCAGAGACAAAGACATCAAACCGCTGTGCTTGCGTGGCCCATAAGCGCGAGCCTTTCAAAAACTTTGCGATGCACTCACTACGTAGACTTCTTTGCTCCATGGTCTCTTCAACAGCCTCCATCGTGGCATTAGCAAAGTCTTGAACCGTAGTCGTTTTAGCGATCAGCATTAGATCTCGGTAAACGGGGTCTAAGCCCTTCGTCCATGTCGATACTACTGTTTTACCCGTTTGTAAATAATGCATTATTTTAGACGGAAACACCATCTCGTTGACCACATCATCCGGATCTCTCGGATTAATAAAAACATCCGCCAGTCCAAATAATTCAGCAACATCATGATCTTCCACGAAGCCTCGGAAATCCACCCTAGAATCTGATGCAGCCAAAGCATTTAATCGAGCGACGTCGGCAGGATATCCTTTTCCTCCATAGATGAAGCGGACATTTTCAGCAGTAATTAATTGGGGTAAAGCGAACAACACGTCGAGACCACCCGATTTGCTTAGTTTTCCCAGATAAACGATATTTACCGTTTCACTTTGACCACGACTGCCAAAATTATCGGGCAACTCACTCACGCCAGAATCCAAATGTATTTTATTTGGAACAGGGGCATTTTCATAGCCCCAATGCGATAAAAACAAATGGCCATTCGCGTCGCCAGCATCTCGTGAAAAATGCTCCCATTCGGCGCCGACATCATCGAAATCGAGATTCAAACAAATCCAGGGCATATTATATTTACTCCGTAGGCGCCGCGCAGCACTTACATGCCATGGATAAGGATTATAAGTCACGATCGCATCAAAGTCATTCCCTTGAGCTAACTTGGCACCTTTACCGTAATACCCACGCCCCATCGAGGAGAAACGGAGTCCTGGGACATTCAAGAATCGAACCAGGTGATTGTCGTATTTGCTATCGAGATATTCCGGTCTTCCAGGAAAGATCTCCCCCTTAGGCCACGCTTGACTGTAGCAATGTCCGCACAACGAAAGGCCGTCATTATTCACTAATAATCCATCCAAAAAGCCCGAAAGCCATTTAGTAGAAGCCGGATTCGCAGCTTGGTTATAACTGAACGAATCAGGACATAAGACTGTTCCAAAGATCAAATAGTTCACGTCATTAGATCGTATAAATTATACGCATTCGCGATTAGAACCGATCCCTTGATCTTATCCCATTCCTGCTCATAAGCCTTCTTTATATTCTTTCGCCCGTTCGAAGGCGAAAGATGTCGAGGGGCATTATCAAAGAGCGCCTGCTGGTTTTCTTCGGTGTGTTCGAATAATTTAAAAGTTTCGTCATATTTCTCATTAACTCTCCCAATAACTCTGCCGTAATCCGTCACCACATCTTGAAAATCGGCTACAACAATTGAATCCAAATAAGGCACTAGTTTTTTATGAAACTGCACATAACGCCTCGCAAACGCCTTCAGTTGCACAGCCTTCAGAGCATTCGGCAACTCTCCCTCCGTTTCATCGCACCAAGCGCAATAGCCCAAAATAGCATCTTTCGGGTCACGAATAACAAGCAGAACCGGCTTCCCGAGTTTTACTCCGCGGATTAGGTTTGCAGGACTGTGAGTATGGTTACCAACACGCACAAAGCCTCCTTGTGCCTGCATGAATGCTTTAACAGCAAAGCTGTTGGCGCTCCGGGGATACCCGTCTATCGTCATTAGAGACGCTGTCGATGTAATGCGAGTCGCACACCACGACTTTCTAGCCAGTGAATACCCTAGCAATCCTAAATAAAAGTTTTCGAAGTGTTCTAGTTTATCCTTCAACCAAAATCCAATTACTTTACGGCATATACGTTTAACAGTCTTCTTACACATAGTCTCGATTCATGAAATAATATAACTCCTAGCGCGTAGTTGAACCCCCACGATTACGGCGAAACCTTTTATACCAATAAGTAAATATCGCAGCAAAGACCAGTTGCCAAACTACAATCATACTAAAGCCCCGAAGCGACTGAAAAGACCACAGCGCCTGGGCAGTAAAGAGTGATACTATGGTAAAGCCCAATATACTGTTACGGCTCCATCGATTAGAGACGGCTACCGCAAGGAACATTGCTAAAGCGCCGAAATACGGAGCTAGGTCCCTGCCGACTTCGCGCGTTAATACCTTCCCCATCGTGCCCGGGGTAAATGCAATAATCGCAGTGTTAAATTTATTGAAGGCCGCCTCTCGTGCATAATAAATTAATACACCATTATCCTGGATCAAACCGAGCTTTGTAGGGATTTTGAAGATGGGTTCGAAATAAATGCGACCATGCATTCGAGGGAATGTAACATCCTCGAATTCGGTAATGGGTCCGACCGAATAAAAGGAACTCGCCATCCAACTGGAGATGGAAACCGATAACTGAAGCGGGGCGTCAGCTAGAGAAAATAAGGTAAATTGACCACCCATCGCCTTTGACCCGACTGAGCGCAACTGCCCATAAATAGTAAATACAAAGAGAAGACACAAAAATAACGGAAGAAACTTAGCATACATTCTCGACATTAGTTTCCATTTAATGGCATGCCCTGAGAGTAGACGAATTTGTATGACTAGAAAAGACGTTAAAGCATAACTAATCACAGGAGTCATGAATTCTTGGCGCGAACCTTTGCTTAAAGCGAGCGGCAACAACGCAATGATGATCGCAACAATGCGTCGCACATTGACTCGCTCTTTGATATTATCATCAATCGCACTCAAGACAACAAAGAGCCCAAGTATAATACCCCCATAGATGCTAAACCGTTGAAAGAAGCCAAAGCTACTCTGAACATGCTCCTGCCTGATATCAGCGAGTGTAAAAATATCAAGTCCAACACTTCCCACTTTTTCGACCAAGGCAACAAACCCCAAGGCGAAGACCGCACCGCAGATCCAGAGATAGTATTTATCTAAAAAGCGTCCTATATCCGAGAAATAATTATAGAATTCGCGATAACGAACCTTTGGCGGGCCAAAGAACAAATGGCCTACGATGACCCCCACATACCCCCAAAAAACCAGCTTAGCCCCGAACTCAAACGAAGAAACGGGGATTTCATAGCCTTCCGGCAAAACAAGATTGAGATATTGATAAAAAACGACCGTCCCAATCCACCCTGCGGAGTAAAGTAAGCCAGTCGTCAACCAAGTGCCAAAACGCGCACGCGCGATTAATATGGTGATGACCGCACCAGTGAAAACGACGATATTAAATAATAATTCGGGAGACATGTCTGTATTTATAGTTTTTTGACTTCTCGTGCAGGATTACCTGCGACGACCGTTCGAGCAGGAACATCCCGCGACACCACACTGCCAGCAGCCACGACAGATCCATAGCCAATACGGACCCCCTTTAATATAATAGCGCGAGCTCCAACGAAAACTAGATCTTCAATGACAACCGGAGCAATCAGAGTCTTGGATGCATCATTACGATCTTCTGGCTCGATCGGATGCGCGTCATTGTCCGTAATCAAGACACCACTACCAAGCAATACATCGTCTCCGATCGTAATAGAAGCACGAGCAGACAGAGTTGCTCCCGACATGCCTACATTATTACCAATCGCGATCCTAGCGCTAGCTCCTAATGCTTTGATGACCACTCGTTGAATCAAACCAATCGAATTATAACGCGTCGAACTCACTGCGATAAAAGATTCGCCAATCGTAATCGAACCACGCCGACTTTGTGAAATAATTGGAATACCGCGCAAGCGCATACCTCGTGAACGCTGAATCCCCCAAAAGGCACAAAGTAAGAGATCCCTCGCAATAAAGGGCGAATAGAGAACATTTCGTAAATTCTCTTTTTGCTCAGCATTGAGTGCCTGCTTCAAGCGATGTAACATAATAAATTCCTAATTAAAAAACATTCGAACGCCCGACTTCTCCTTACGCCAGAGCCGAGATAACAGATGACAATTGAAACCAAAATAGATTTGGCCTACACATAAGCGGAAACAATCGACCATTCCCCAAGTATGCGAGGGCTTATGCTGCTTTAATTCATTTAGCAATTCATCCTTGCTGTAGCCGAAAGTGCGCCAAGCATCGTTCGGCAACTCGGACAACCATTTGTGGGCTGCACGCTTCTTCGTAAATGAATCGACTGCTTTCCGCCAGGACTGGAGGGGTGCAGTATTTACAGAGCTGTAAAGTGACGTTCCAGTAGGATCTCCTCTATCCAGCTGGCGAACGCTCAATGCCTGCAATTGATCCTCTTCAAATTCGAGTCCAAATGCTTCAGTTAGTTTAGAGATCACATCCCGAGGGTTTGCGACTAAATCCTCATAACGCACGGTCAACGTATTGCCATCCGTATTGATCCATTCGGCGATGCAGCGATGCCCTTCATTCCAGTCATTCCACCACATAGGTAAATATTTCATATCTCCTTTGATAAAGTTTAACATCGAACCAAAAACTGACAAAGGGCTTCGGATCAACACAACAAAAGTGACATCCGGAAACATCAGCCTCAATTCAGCGAGAACACGAAAATAGCGAGGCGTCTTATCAACAAAACATTCCGCATTTCCCTTAGCTCGGGCAGCATACATTTCTAATAAGAACTTTCGAGATGCCGCATAATACACATCCTTTGCGCCTGAAATCCCGTCAAGATAAGCCTGAATTGAGCGGGCGGCACTGCGCTGCCCATAGTTCGCAATCATACTTTCATCTTTGACCATAGTCATGAGAGGCAATGCGAGCCAAGGCTCACCACATGAATCAATCGAAGAATGGCCCATCATCAAGCGCTGCAGCAATGTCGACCCTGAACGCGGTAGCGATATGATAAAAATTGGTTTTATCTGTTTCATCAAAATCTCAGTCAAAGACAGGGAAACTAACTTTAGTTGAATCAAATTCATCATCGGGGATGCAGAATGCCCGCCGCCATCTTGCTTCGGGCTTCGCCAAGGCATCGATGGCAAACCCCGCATCAATCACCACCGCCTTGAGTGGCTTCAATTGCTCGGTCATCGGAGCAGCGCCACACCCAGCACCCAACAGCACCACATCCACATTACCCTCTACGGTTGATAAGTCTAAATCCTGGAAGAGCGCCTTATCGGGACGAATCGAAATGAACTGAACATTCGAAACCCCGCGCGCCTTTAACGCTTCGCTCAAAATAGTCTGCTTTGCTTCTGGTAGATAGTTGATCACTAGCAGACTGCGGCCTTCAAAAATCTTTGGTGCATCCGGTCCAAAGACCATCGAATAGACACTATAAAAGGGCACATAATTCTTCCGATTCAATGGTATCTCGTTCTGATCCAGCCAATCAAAGTAATCCGGGAAATATTCCACGTAGCCTGCATTGGTCTGAAAACATGCGGCGAGTAAGCCTTCATTCGCGATATTACGCAGTGCCGGGATGTAACGCGCACGAGCCGCATCCAACTCATTCTGATTAAAAATCTCCCACGTGCCATTCACTGTGGGCCCCTCACGATGCGGTGCTTCTAAACGCACTGCCTGCTTCAGTTTATGGTAAAGATGTGCGCACTTTTGCTTTGTTGTCGCATCCGGCCGCAATCGTCGACCAAGCGCTAGATGCAATTCCCCATGGCTAATACGAAAAAGAGGAAAGTGTCGGTTTTGCCCGACCGCTTCATACAAAGGTGCCATCCCTGCAACATGCCATTCCGCGCATTCGCGTTGCCCTAAAGCAAAAATTTGCGGCATCCCAAGCGCTGCCGTCTTGCTAAACGAGGGGAAGTTTTGCGTCACTTTGTGTATTAATAAATCTTTAATCATAACATTTCATCGACTAATTTCTTTAACGAACTCAAGGTGTTTTAGTGGTAGTAATTTAAACAATTGTTTTTCTCCTTTTCTACTTGACGAATACTCAGAGACCGCACGAAACCTTGATACAAGCTCGTTAATAATACGTCGCAGAGTAGGAAATCGAATTAAATAATAATACAATCGAATTCGTAATGGTGCTTTAGTTAAGCGCGTCATCCAATTCTGATAATGCTGGATCTCACCAAGACGGTATAGCGCTTTTAACAATTCAATTATACGACTCTGATACCAGACTGGATATGACTCACACAATTCAGGGTATTTTTTTAAATAATGCATGATCCCATTTGAACGATGGGAAGCAACACTTGAGTGTGAATCACCAAGATGATCGAACCAAACGGTGCACAATTCACAAACCCTAGCTCCATCATATTTTAGTAAAAAACGCATCAGAAACTCTGGATCATCCATCCCTTCCATCTTGGGATCCCAACCTCCGACTTCATCTAGTGCTTTGCGCGTGATCATTAGACTTGTGTTATAGCATGAAAATCTACGACCAAAAAACGCCTCGCGACAGTCACCAGACGCACTGGGGATCAGGTCTCTATGATGGTAGTATTTACCCCTTTCAACTTTTATCACACGCGTACCTGCAACTGCAAATTCAACACCATTACCAGCGACCTGAATCGCCTGCAGTTGTAACTCTAACCGCTGGGACAACATAAAATCGTCTGAGTCTAAAAAAGTCAGGTAGTCTCCAGAAGAACGCTCGATACATAGATTTCGATTCGAACTTGGACTTCCACCCCGGCCCTCATTATCAAAGTAAAACACTCGCCGATCACCCAGAGCTGCCAGTAGGCCCAGAGTCCGGTCTTTTCCAAAATCATCACCAACAATTACTTCAAAATTTTGATATGTCTGAGCTAAAACACTCCGAACAGCCCGCAAACACTCCTGCGGCCGTTTATAGGTAGGAATGATAACTGAAATTAATGGTGATTTTTTCATTCACTTTCGCGCTAAACTCTTCGGAGACTCAAACCAGATGATTTTTCAAATAATCATGCAGCTCTAAGCGCCGCGTTAAGACTTCTTTATTAGCCACGGTAAAGAGACTGTCATCCATTTCTACGAAACGAGAAAGATCGCTATTAGAACTATCGGCATCCCAGATCCTAGACTCTAAATTCGACCACTTCAGAAGATCAAAGATTCGGTTATTACGCGGGTTTGCCTGACCATGCTTACCCTCTAATGGCACAAAAACAAATGGAGTTTTAAAGATAATACAAAATACAGTGGCGTGAAAGGAATTCGTCACAACCATCTTTGAGTTTTTAATTAACCAGAGCCATTGACCAACTGATAAGGCCAAGGACTTGGCGCGTTGCTGTCGAAAACCGATGCGTGCATCCGCACAAACTAAGTCGCTCTTTAATTCATCGGCAATCAAAGCAGAAATCTGCTTGAAAGATGCTCTGGGCTGTATCGCAAATTCAAACACCGCACCCGCAGCAGACTCGACTGGCTCAAGCAAATTGTCCCACGAGCTCAAACCAAAAACTGGATCTGCCAGCTGTAAACACCCTCGATGGTGTTCTGAATCGACCACATCGAGTGCATCTTTCTCCCGAACTGAAATGGCGTCGAAATTCTCAGCGAGCTTACGCACTTCAGATTGATACGGGGCAATCGCACTACAATCACCTCCAAAACTAGCCGACAGTGCGATACGCCGCACAGTGCTAGGCACACCCGCTGCCCAAAACCCTGCGTCCATTTTTCCGCTAAACATCTCCGGGTTCCAAATCTGATCACTGCCATATACAACCGCATCAAACTCCGCTGCGCGGTCTGCTAAATCCTCAACAGAATGGAGGGTTTTCCCATCTACGGTGAGGAAATTACGTCGAAACTTGGCAAACTTTGGATTGAGGCGAAGCTTAAGTATATTCTTTCCATTTAGACCGCAACGCGTCCAATCCCACTTATGATAATGCTCATACAGAGAGCCATTTGTTCGATAATCAATGATTACAGGCTCATGCCCCAATTCCTTTAACATCGCGCACGTGGCATACGCCTGTAGCACAGCCCCATAGTTAGTAGCCAAGTGAAAAGTTAAAACACCAACTTTCATAATTTATAGTTAAGCAATTGTGAGTCTACTTCTGATCACTCGAAAACCGATCGGAAAAGAGTTGAATGATAGTATACGTTATAATTGAGCAATCCACCTACTTGGCAATCTTCCGTATCAAATTGAGCGATTTTTTACCCAACACCTGCTTCGCCAATCCCTTGGTTTTGCTTTTAATATTAGCCTCAATATTCATAATTTTTTCCAAAGCTTTGCTTTCCTCTTCACTATCTGTAAACACTTCGAACACTATAGGTCGCCCCGTGAGCTCTGGGTTGAGGAACCGTTCGTAAACCGCCTCAAACTCGTCTTTATTCGAGGCAGTTAGATATTCGAAACCTAGATCTTGAGCATAATTCTTAACCAGTGAAGGCGACTTATTACCGAAGTGGCCTGCGGCGGCGATATAACTATCCGCATCATCACCAAAGTGTGACGTATGGTGATCATACTGACGAAACTCTGTGCCTCTTCCGTTATTAACAATAAGAATTCGTAAGTTTTTACCAACATGCCGATTCCCCATGACATTCATATCGTAGAAAAATGCGAGATCTCCAATTACACAAAAATACAGCTTATTAATATCAGCCAAAGAAGCACCGACTAAAGATGAAAGCACTCCATCGATACCAAATCCACCAACATTCGAAGCCGACCTGACAGATTCCGGCAATTCGAAAAAATTCCACGAGCGCAGACTGTTTAGTATAGCGAAATGTATAACCGAGCTATCAGGTATTCGTTGCGCCATCATTGAAGCGATCCAAATATTAGATAAGGGGAGTTCAGGGAGAGCATTTCGGATCCCTGATAAGTTACTCTTGCATTCAGATAGATATGAATCTGGATTTGAACTGCCATCGCAATAATAACTAAAGAAAGTCGCCAAAGGCATTTCAAAAACTTTGGTGAGTTTGCGAAAGGTATCTCGCACCTCCCCATCAGGGTTGACGCGCCAAACTTCACTTTTGGCAGAAATCCCGAGACTAGGGTAATCACCCGAAACTTCACCGATGTGAATTAAAAGATCAGGTTGATGAGACATCTTAGCAGGATTTTTCTGACAAGCTGCAAGTGCGTAGTTAAGCTTATACTTACCCTTATAACCACTGGTGTGATCACAAAAAACAACCGAATTGTTCGATGAACAAAATCCATCGACAGCCTGAGTTAACTCTTGGCTCCATCTTTGATGTGCACCGGCGAAGACCGCAACCTTACATGCTGGTAATTCAGGAAATAGATCTAACTCAGCGATCCGCTGAACCCGACGAACATCAGGCAATTCCTTTGTAGTATACGTGCTTTTCGAATCTGTTTGTAAATTAATATGCGCAGGTCCACCGCCCCGTCTTGAAAGTTCAAGTATGGCTCTATTAATTTCGATCCCGCAGGCCCACGAATCGAGGTGATCCTTAATGATCGGTAATGTAACGCTCAGCTTAGCAACATCATTAGGCAACACACTCCTATCAATTACCTGCGCTGCGTGGTGTCCAATTCGGCAAATAGGCTGAGTTGACGTAATCGCCAAAATGGGTAGCTTACGGTAATAAGCCTCCGTAAGCCCAGACAGGTAATTCCTTGAAGCAGTCGCACCGGTGCAAGTGATCACAACAGCTTCTCCAGTCTCTTCTGCCAGGCCACAAGCAATGTAACCTGCTGAACGCTCATCAACTGAAGAATACACATCAAAATCATCGTCGTACTGCAAACTTGCTACGAGAGGAGAATTAGCACTGCCCGGCGACGCTACGACATTCTTGATACCGTGCGCCTTTAAAAGCGCTACGAGTATTTGAACGTTTTTTTCATCTGTATAAAATTTATCCATAATTAATATTTTTTGTTTTTTGTTAATTTCGATTTAAGATGATGCAGAGACGACCTAGGTGGGGTGAAGATGCTACTTACTTGAAACACACAAGCAATAGAAGCACGCATGTGAATGTGTTTAGGCTAAAATGCTTATAATTTGCTCTGGATCCTCTACGATATGACACTCGGGGCGGTTAGATTCCGAACGGAGTGATTCGATTATTTCGAGGCTATTTTCAGATGCAAACTCGTCACAAGCAATGAAGATCACCTTCAAGCCGAGTGACCTTATATCGCAAAACTCACTCACACGTTTTATAATTTGAGTAATTTCACCCGACAAATTTTGCTGATAAGTCGCGTCCTTGCCAGTGATTTTTCCGCTACCGACTAGCCATCGTCGCCGGGATTTGAACTTAGCCACCAGAATGTAGTATACGTAACCGAGGCAATAGTTCGGAAAATATAGAAGAGGGTAGGCCAGCTTCCTTTGATATGCCCTCTGCCCCAAAGATGAAAGAGTCACCGGATGCAGCATTTGCAAATCAGCATAGTTCAGGCCTTTTGCCTGCAGATTATTTTGGCTAGCATAATCAACTGTTAAGACCACAATTCCGTCTGATTTAAGGTAGCTATGCATATGCTGCAGCACCAAATAATCTCCCCAAAGATTGCGCAATGGTTGCGCGAAGCTCAAGACACGCGCAAAGGCTTCTTCACCTACAAAATGACATCTTCCCCATACGTTAGTTGACCCAAGTAGCAGATAATCAAAATTCCGCCTAAGATCTCCCAACATACGAGGAGGCTCAGTGTTTATTTGTATAACTCGGTTAAGTCTTATGCATGCATAGCCACTTAAAGTTATTGCCAAAAAGATCGTGACAGCGATCCAGAATGGAAACATTACCAGACTGCAAATCAAGACAGCAATACAACATAGAACTGTAATTAAACGCTTTTTCAAAATGAATGTTCCTGTATTTCCCTAAAATCCAGGGCAACCCCTAGATTCCAGAAATATTTTATAATTCTCGTTCAACATCGAAATTTTCGAAAGATCGCTTGCATCGAGGTGAAAATCAAAAATTTTCTTATATTCTTCTAACCTTTCTGATCGAGTCGTCATAAATACTGGAACAACACCCGTATCGATATGCCAACGCATGATAACCTGACCCTTTGATCTGCCATGTTTTTCGGCGATTCCAGCGATGATGGGCGAACTAGAAAGCTTATCAATCATCCGACATACAGGTGAATAGGCTTGGGTAATAATACCAAGTTCTTCATTCAATGCCACTAAACCAGACATCGAATTGAGCGGGTGCCTTTCAACCTGCACAACATCTGGAGTGAACTCAGTGTTATCGACTACTGATAGCAGGTGGCGCTCGTGAACATTACACAATCCAATAGACTTTACTATGCCAGACTTATTGGCTGCGATACAGGACTCCCATGTCTTAACAAGCCATTCAGGGAATGGCCAATGAATCAACAGTAGATCTAGGTAATTAACTCTCAACTTACTGAGCGCAGCCTCAACATACTCTGTAATGTTACCGTTGGATTGTTGCATCTGCCAACCGTCGATCTTGTCAATTAAGAAAAGATCGCCCCGCGTCACTTCACCATCTGCAATTAGCTCTTCGAAAATTGATCCAAGGACTTCCTCGTTTCGATAGCTAGGAGCTGTATCAAACGCACGATACCCAATTTGCAAAGCGGACTTAATCAAGTCTCTCAGTTCATCACGGTTGTTGTGCTGAAACGTGCCCAACACGATACGTGGCATTTCAACATTATTTCGTAGTTTTACGGTTGGTATATTCATTATAGTTAAACTCTACAACTAGAGGTCACATGCTACGATTTAGCTAATATAGGAAATTTACGTTTCAGCAAATTCAGCACATAGCTTCTTTCATCAGAACTCATCACTTTAAACCAAGCAATAAGCGAGGTTGCACTTAAAGTAACTGAAGTTGTAAAAATAAGTCGCAGAAAGCTAGGTTCCAAAAGGCGTATAATCAGACTGCCACAAATAGTCGAGATCACCAATAAGGCAGTCACGGGGAGCAACACCTCTCGAATCCACAGTTTTACAGGATAGGCCAATAATCGTTTCGCAAAAACCAGACGCCCGACGCAGTATGCTGACATTGATACGATCAGCGCGTAAGCAACCGAATTCGGGCCAAACCCTAGAGAGTGAAATACCCACATTAGCGGTAAGACTGAAAAAAGGAGCGTGCCTTGAATCAGCTCATACATCGCGATCTTGCCATATGCATTCACCGCCAACATTGGGCCACTGGTTACCCGATCTAGGATGAGCATCGCTACCATAGCCTGACACAATTGAGCGGCATAGGCAGGGGCCTCCCCTAGCCATAGATTGAGAACCAACTGCATTTCTAAAATGAGTGGAATTGCAAAAAACGATACGAGTAAGGCACCAAATTTACTGGCCTGAATAGACATGGATATAACTTTCTTTCGATCACCCATCCCTTCAGCCGAAATGACTGCAGGCAGAAATGCTTGAGTCATGGCAGTCGAAAGCGTCGTAGCCTGCATCGACAAGCGATTGGCAATACTAAAGGCAGCATTCACAAGCGGCCCGTAGAACAAATTGATTAATACCGGAGCACCCTGCCCTCTAAACGCTACGCACGACATCCCAAACATCTTCCACCCGACAAAGCCAAAAAGATTTTTCATGTATGTAGGGTTATACATATATGAGACTTTCACACGGCACGAATCGAATTTTACACAGGCTCTTGTAATTTGAAGTAATTGAATAATCACACTGATCGCCATCATTCCTCCGGCATAAAAAATTAACCGGTCGGCAGACACATGCAGTAAACTCCAAGACAGGACAAAAACTCCAATCACTCGTAGCACACCGAATGCAGCGAGCTCAAAAATAAGTTGGTGCGCCCGATACATCGAAATAAACGGCACCGCTAAGACTCCAAAAAAGGTGCCAACCAGTGAAAAACGAAAAACCCAAAGGCAGGTATCGATCCGATCAACTGGTATCGTCAGCCAGTTTCGAATCGCATAATCACCAATCGGCCAGCCTATCCCAATCAAGAGAAAGGGCACCACTAGGTGCAATGAAAACGCAGTATTAAACCAGCGCTTTAGGTCATCTTCTGGGATGTCTTTCGTCTCCTTACTGCTTTCTCCGATTGAATACGCGTAAAAACGCGAAACTCCGACTGACAACCCACCGCTCAAAAATGTGATGAGCAAGGTAAGGCTTCCAACCACACTAAACAAACCGAAGTCAGTTTGACCCAGCCCCTGCAGTATCCAACGTACACTAAACAAGCTTAAGACAATCGAAATCACCGATTGCCCGTAACTGGCAAGCGTGTTCAGAATGATTTTTTTTCCTTGCTGCATTTCAAATAAGCAAATTGTGAGTTAAAACTCAACTCAGCAAACAATTTGCCCTACACCGACTGGGCAAAATACTCGATGGTCTTCTTAAGGCCCGCTTCGAGCTGAATTTTCGGTTCCCAACCTAGGACTGCTTGGGCTTGTGTAATGTCAGGCTTGCGCTGCTTAGGGTCGTCTTCTGGCATGGGACGATAGACAATCTTTGATTTACTACCGGTGATTTCGATCACTTTTTGAGCAAGCTCTAAAATTGTGAACTCGTTCGGGTTACCGATATTCATCGGGCCGACCACTTGCTCTTGATTCATCAAGCCGACAAAGCCTTCGATCAAATCATCGACGTAGCAAAAGGAACGCGTCTGCTGGCCTTCGCCATAGACGGTGATGTCGTGCCCTTGCAGCGCTTGCACGATGAAGTTGGAAACTACGCGACCGTCATCGGCCAGCATGCGCGGGCCGTAGGTGTTGAAAATACGCACGACTCGAATATCGACCTGGTTCTGGCGATGGTAATCAAAAAACAGTGTTTCGGCGCAGCGCTTGCCTTCGTCGTAGCAGGATCGGATACCGATCGGATTGACATTGCCCCAATAGCTTTCGGGCTGCGGGTGCACACTCGGGTCGCCATAGACCTCTGAGGTGGAGGCTTGAAAGACTCGGGCATTCACGCGCTTGGCCAAGCCGAGGCAATTTATCGCGCCCATGACCGAGGTCTTGGTCGTCTTGATCGGATTGTGCTGGTAGTGCACCGGCGAAGCCGGGCACGCGAGATTGTAGATCTGATCGACTTCCAATTTGAAGGGATCCACGACATCATGTCGCATCAGCTCGAAATACGGATTTTCGAGCAAGTGCGCGATATTGCATTTACGCCCGGTAAAGAAGTTGTCCATACAGACCACTTCGTGGCCCTCGAGGAGGAGTCGTTCAGAAAGATGGGAGCCGAGAAAGCCGGCTCCGCCTGTGATTAAGATTCTCATGGGAAAAATCGAAGATTTTTAGTGACGGGCCGGCTGCGCCGGAGTGACGGACCGGCGTTGCCGGAGTGAAAGTGAGAGTGACCAGCAAAGCTGGAGTGACGGCTGCGCCGAGTGATTCAGCCTGCGGCTGAGTGACGAAGCGCGAGTAGCGCGTAGATGGTCTGCGAGGTCAGCCGAGTTGGCCCCGTAGGGGTGACTAAACTGGGTGCCCTTTGGGCAAGTGAAGGAACAAAGTGAGAGTGATACCAGCAAAGCTGGAGTGACGGCTGCGCCGGAGTGAGACCAGCGGAGCTGGGGTCAATGACGGGGATGGTTTACAACCGCTGCGCTAGAGGGCCCTGCGGGCTGAGGTTGGGGAGGAGACCGAGGAAAGGCTGAAACTTGGAAACGCTGACAAAGAATAAGCGTTCATGTTTACCATCTCCATGCTGCTCGCACTCAGTCGGCGAAGCCGTATCACTCGCTAAAGCTGCTATGCGTCTTGATAAGCATCGTGGAGATTGCGATACAAGTGATGGAACGGTTGCCTGAACTCCTGTAGGCTCTCATAAACTTCAAGCGCTTCTTCAGAACTGTAAACATGCGACATGCGATTGCGTGCTTCGAGCATGCTCAACCAGGGGGACTGCTCCTCGACCCAGCTTTGACTAAAGGCTGTCTTAAACGCCACTCTGGGTGATTTGACTGGCTCAAGCCCATAGTAGGACGCGATGGATTGAATGGATTTCCACGCAAGATCAAAGGTGAACTCAAAATATTGGATGCAGCCTGCACGGTGAATATCGTCAACGGGCTCAAGCGCGAGTGCCTCATCGAAACGACGGAGCGAACTAGCGAATTGCTCAAGAATCCTTTCAGCCTTCATAGAGTAGCCTTCCTTCTTTCAGTGCATTCTCGCGGAGGCCTTTGGTGGCACGATTGAGGTCGACCCAGTCGATCGTATGTAGCGTGGGAAGCGCTTCCATTGCATCTTGAATCTCAAAATAGGTGGGCAAATCGAGGGGCTTCTTTCCAAGGATTCCGATATCATAATCCGAATTGGAGCGAGCCGTGCCACGTCCACGGGAGCCAAAGAGCCACACCTGATATCCCGCGAGTTGATCTCTGCGACCATCAAATATGCCGGAAATACGGCTTTCCAAAGGTATTAAGTGATTCTTCATGGGACTCTTGGTCTCGTAATAGACAAGCAGATCGAGTGTTGCTGTTCAAGTACAGAGAGGGGTCAGGAATGGGGTCCACGCATTCTAACATCTACGATCAGCCTGGAGAGAAAATGGGGTCGTTCTCCTGGTGTCAGGGGCTTGGCTTCGGCTTTTTTTGACCGCTTAATCACGCTAATTTAACGCTTAACCACTATGGGAGCAGAGATCGCCGCGAAAAGGCGCAGAAGGCGCAAAAATGCGGACTTGTAGAGCGTTTTGTATGAAATAAAAACTCCGCTAAAGTGGCAAGAGACTGAAAATCTTTATTTGTTTGGTTTTGCGTATTTTGCGCTTTTTTGAGGCAAGGCTCCAAATGGGGTCATGTCGTTTTCTTTGTAGTTTGCCCTGCCTTATCTGTTTGATTGCAGGCAATTAAACGGGCCATGATGCGCACCGGGACGGTGCTGCGCTACCTTAAGCAATTAACAATTTTAAATTTTAAATCAGCTATCAAACG
>Ga0307934_1000579_pt1 | contig 26381 bp, 20 predicted proteins | sample OrgLakmetageno90_FD_201838 | JGI IMG/M metagenome (GOLD analysis project Ga0307934, IMG submission 201838) | Saline water microbial communities from Organic Lake, Antarctica - #90 | ecosystem: Environmental > Aquatic > Non-marine Saline and Alkaline > Saline | place: Antarctica: Organic Lake...
AGTTCACCATGGCTCGTGCATACTTTTCTACGGCTATTTGTGTCGTACTAATTTTCTTAAAGTCCGACTCCCAACCTTCCACGTTTTTTATTTCGCTCCTGTATTTCGACCAATACTCCAGCTTCGCAACGTGATAGTTAAATGCTACTTCGGGCTGCCGTTGATTAATTAAATACAGTTCAAATAAAGCCAAATAAATAGGGTTACCTCCGTACTGCTGCGCTCCCATGATGGACTCCAAAACAATTTGATTATTGATGACCGCTAGGGTAGTCGCTTTTTGAGCAGGGTCTGCTTGAGGCAACTCCTTCGCTTCTAGCTCTCCTTTTCTTACTTTACCCAATAACTTAGACTGAACAAATAGTGCCGGTCCAATCTGCTTGTTTTCTAAAAAAAAACGGTACAATTGTAGCTGATCTGCTGTTACGTTGTTTAATTGAACGGTAGCTTCGCCCTTTGCAGCAAATTGCAGCTCATTCAATCCATCTAAAAATGTTTTGAGCTTCTCGTCTTCCAGTTGCGCCTCTTTCAAATAAGCAATCTTCTCCTCCTTACTCAACTCCGCCAATTCTAGTTGGTAATAGGTATTCTCGACATAAGCCTCCAACGAATCCCATGCCACGTGTTTTTTATTCAACTCAATGCTTGTAGGACTTTCCAATTCTTCTTGATGCAGCGGCGAAACTTGAAGTACCAAACTAGAAGAAGTTATTTTAAACTTTAACTCTTCTAACGTTGCCTTAGCCTTTTGCAAAGAATCAAAACCATTGGGAAGTAGCGGTATTCGAAACAACAACGAGTCCTGCCATTGGTAGGTATTTCCCTCACTTTCTCCTGCAACCGCTAATTCAATGGGAATTTGTTTGGTGTTTTTAGATTCAATGTTGTTGAAAGGAACAGAGGCACAATGCACCCCATCTTTCACAATAATTAAATTGGGCTCCGTAGACTCTTTCGTGTAAAAGCTAGGGACGTTTCCTAATTTAACGTGCAATTCCCCTATACTATCGGCTAAATTTTGACCAATCAAGTAAGATTTTTTTAGTGGCCTTTGTAAGTAACCTTTCGCAATGGTACCTGGGAACAATTGAATTCCTTCACCACAGGCAAACTGACGTTGATCGACCCAATCTATGGCAATGGCATCCGAACCATCGCTTAATAATTCTTTTATAAAAGGTAAACTGTGGTATTCGAAATAAACCTCGTTATTGTTTATTCTCAAAACATCTGAAAAGAGCTGTGGTACACTGGGAAAGTTTTCTAAGAATTTGCTGCAGCGCTGCTTATCGTAAGGCTCTATTCCATGGTTTTTCAAATTAAATTTCTCATTGCCCAAAGGGGTGTATGGTGCATTTCCAAAAACTGCACAAAAAAGATGTTCTACTTCTTCACTTACAATTACCGAGACGCCCAAAGTATAAAAATTAGGATCTAGTATGTTCAATTTACTACTTTTCTCTTCTTCTAGCCAAGCAGCAACAATCGCCTTGACCAATTTTTCATCCGTATCCATCTCAACTCGAACGCCATTTGGTTCCAAAGCCTCTTTCGCTCCAAAAGCAATTTGCGACAAGTTTTCTTCCACCTGCCCGTGCAAGCCTTCGTAATACAATACCCGTTGGCTTACGCTTTCTTTTTTGCTGTTGTCTTGTGTGTGAACGAGCTTACCCAATTCCGAACAATACTCTGCTTGATCAAAAGCCGCAGCAGACAAAATTTCATCTAAATGCATGGCCGGCAGTCCTTCCTCAGCCCTAACCTGATTGACCTCTTTTAGCATTAAATCCGCCCAATACGCGTCGTCTTTTTGTGCAAAGAAAGACACCCAACTTAACCCTAAAAAAATTATACAGATTAGCTTTCTCATTTATCGTTCTACCGTTATGGTTACTCTCCTATTTTTTGATTTCCCTTTCTCTTCCAACCCTTTATAAATTATGTCATTTTCTCCCGACCAAGAGGTATAAACATTGTGAAGATTAAAATTACTCATCCTTAATTTCACCCCGTTTGCTCGAAGTTGCGAAAGCTGCAAATTATATTCCAAACTGGCATCTTGGTCTGTATGCCCTTCCACTTTAATGGGATAAAAAATAGGCCTTGGCAGTTGTTCTATAAACTGATCTAAAAGAAGTTGTTCGTTTATAGAAATGGAAGAACTATCCTTCTCGTAGTACACAACATGATTCCATTTTACCCTATTAAATTCTGCCGGCCTTTCTGGCGATGCCACCCGCTGCTTGACTAAAGAAAAATCATCCGCATAATAATAACTGCTTCGGTCGGTTGCCCCTCTGTTTACTATTTTTTCTGTGAGGAAATGCTTTTCAAAAAAGTTCCCAACCGTAATGAATTTCTCTCCACCTTTCGCAGTGAAGGTTCCGCTCACTTTTTGCCACGTGCTAACCTGTTCTGCTAATTCTTCTATCACCATTTGGGGTCTATGATCAAACCTCATGGAGCGACGAGTATGCAAACCATTTCTGCTAAAAAATGCCCCAATCTTATTAATTCCAATCAACGAGTTGGCAGATAAACGAAGGTAAAAACTAAGTTCATACACCTCGCCTTCTTCTAAAGAATCCAACAGTTCAATTTGCAAATACTCCACGAAAGACATGGATTCGCTCAAAAAAATTACACCAGCCATTCCCTCTCCACTTCTTGGAGTAATGCTTGCCTGAAAGCCACATTGGTGAAACAACTCCGGAGTTCCGGCATTTGCGCCATACCAGCCCTTTGCTAGTTCCAATTGGCGCAAGCCAGTTGGGCAGGCATGTACCTCTTCAAAACCAGGATTTGGAATTAAATTTTGTGCCTTACAAAAACTTATGAGCAGAAAAAAAGCCACCGAAGTGGCTATATTTTTTAAATGAATTTTCAAGTTAGAGCACTTTGAAAGTCACCCTTTGGTTTTTAGAAGGGTTTCCTTCTTCGGCAAGTTTCTTAACTCCTAAGGAAACCATTTTCAACTGAGTTTCTGGAACACCAGCTTTCGTTAAAGCCAACCTCAATAAAGCGCTTCTTCTTTGACCAATGCTTTTTACAGAAGCTTCTGATGGGTCTGCATGACCTTCAATTTGTACCACTGTGGTTTTGTTTTCCTTCAAGAAGGCTACCAACTTATCAACGGCTTCTTTTTCTCCTTCTGGAACTTGATATTCTTTCGATTCGTAGTAAATCACTACATCGTTTGGAGAGTATACTTTTGGTTTAGGTGCTTCTTCTTTTTTCTCTTCTACAGCATCAGCTTTTTTGTACACAACACCACCTTGTTCAACCGTTTTTGCATCGTCTTTTTTCTCCTCCACTTTTGGCTTATCTCCCACTTTTGAACCATCTGAATTCACGTAGGTTAACGTTTGCGAAGTTTTTTGCTCTCCTAAAGTTGTTTCAAAAGTTTTGTATTCGGTTGTCATTTGCCCACCTGCAATTCGCTCGCATGCACAATCCTTGTCGCCAATCTTATCGGTTGGTATAACGGAAACATCATCCACGTAGTAATAGCCGTCATAGGTTTGGCGACCACTAAACTCTCTGGATAATCTTACCGTCTCCGTCTTTGTATCATCGTCTTGCGCAAAATTTCCTATGGTAATAAATTTTTCTCCACCCTTGGCAGTAAAAGTTCCACAAACCGGCGTCCAAGAATATTGCTTCTCGTAAATCATTTTTGTGACACTAATTATTTGAGGTTCCTTGTACAAGTTGCCGTCAGTAGCCTCACTCATTGGCTCCGTTTGAATCAATACACCAATGTTATTCACGGCGTATTTAGACATGTCTGACATGGAAATGTGAAACTTTACGCAATACTGCTTGCCTTCTTCCATCGGTTTTAACAGCTCTACCCCTAGGTAATTTCTAGGCTCTTTTCCTCTGTAACCGTAAAAATTCACACCCGCATAATTTGTACCCGTTCTGGCCTTCTCTTCTCCTCTTTCATTCACGGGAGTGGCAAACTTATCCGTTTTGGTGCTTTCTGAATACAGGTCTACCGGGTTCATGGTAACGGAAGTCCAAGGGGCTGCCATATACACTTGTCCTTTATCCTCTACTTTACCTCTCTTCCCAATGTCTTCAAAGCTAGGGTTTGGAACTAAGTTATCTCCATTTTGTGCTTGAATGGCACCACCAATGCACAAGGCTGCCACTAATAGGTTTATCTTTTTCATGCTTATTTTTTTCCGCTTGGTTCAAAGATAGTACCAAAGAATGAAACTAGGAAAGGTTGGAGGAAGAATGTGGACTTCGACTGCAATAGCTATCGGAGATCAGTCTGGCAGAGTTTGGAGTTAAGAGCCGTGCCTGCGGCAGGCAGGTGTGGAATGAAGAGTTTGGAATGTGGAGTTAGGAGTTGAGAGTTTGGGATGTAGAATTTGGAATGGCGAGAAATCGAGTGACGCAATCTGGTTCGCAATTTCACATCAAATGCGTGGGATATTAATTGATCAATGTTACAGGGTCCATGTCAAAACATCTATAAATACCATTTCAATAGAAGCATTTTTACATTTTTTTCAACAGTTCATTAACAGTTTTTCAACAATAACAGTTAAGTTTGTTGTATGTCGAAAAATATTGAATATGATATAAATCGTTTAAGAGATTACTCTTCACTTTTTTCAAGAAACGAGATTCAAAGGTGGCAGAAGGGAAACCTATATTCAATTCAAAAAAAAGCAGATAGGTATGATAAATCTAAATTTATTGGCTCTAATAAAAGCCATCTAAATTACCTGCAATACGTTTATAAAGCATTAGAGAATCAATATAGGAATGAATACGTAGTTAAAAATTCGTTTTTAAATCAATGGTTAGTCAAAGAGTTGGGTAAGTCTCACTCAAAAGCCTTCAATGAATTTAGAGTAGGGAATGCAATAGCTGACCTTGCAATGTTTAACGGAGTTTCAAAGGCTTTTGAAATTAAAACAGAACTAGATTCGGACAAAAGGTTAAACCTTCAGTTAGAAAATTATAGAAAAGTTTTTAATCAAGTCTACCTTATCGTTCCTCATTCCAAATTAGAGCTTTATAAAAAATATGATTCAGAAATAGGAATAATAAGCTTTGAATCTTCTAATAAAAATCATTTCCACCTGAAAAGGGAAGCTCAAAATTTTAATATTATTGATGCTGTTGAAGTTATGAAAATCCTACATGGTTCGGAGTATAAAAAAATTGTAATAAATCATTACGGCTCGTTACCGAAAATGACAAGTTTTAATCAATTTGATATTTGCAAGGAGCTAATTTATAAAATTCCAAATAATACTTTGAATGAATACTTCATTGAAAGTATGAAGGATCGAGGTAGTGATAATGCTCTGTCTTGTAGGTTTTTTAAAGAATTCAATCAAATCAGTTTAGCTCTTAAAATGAATAAGGTTCAAAAAAAAGAACTTATTGATATTCTTAAATTACCGCTTTATAATTAACACTCAGAAACATGTATTATCCATTTTTAAAAGCAAGACAGTTCGAATTAATTGCCTTAAGAGAACTTGCTTCGGAAAATGTAACACAAGGTCATGTAATTCCAATATTAGAGCCTGTTAAGGAAACATTAAATAACTTGATTTTGGCGAACACTGTTTTTCGAGAAAAAAATCAGTCAGCGTATTTGGTACTAAACTCAAATATAGGAAGCACAGCCGGTGACACTTCCTTTTTTATAGATTTTATTGCATCAGAAGAAAGCACGAACTACCTGCCTGCTTTTCATTACAATTCGAATAAAGAATACATTATTAAAATTATTAATCAATTTAGTCTTTCTGACTGTATGCTTATATGCGGTAATGATGTTAGCTCAGATGACCCAAACTTCAGAGAGTTGTGTGAATTAAGTGAAGTTAAAATCATTAACGTTGAAGATCCGGGAAGAAATAGAGATTTAAACAGGTATATAAGAAATTTAAATAAAACATACATTCGTTTAGATGACCCATTTGAGAAAATAAGTCCAAACGCAGAATATTTGAAAATTGAAGAGAATCGGTTTTCTGAAGAGCACATTCATTTCCGAGATGAGAATTATCAAGGATTTTCAGATTACACAACCTTACCAAGTCTTTATACCGAAGGGGGAAGTGCTCCAAGAGCAGTCGTTATTCATTTGACTTATAAAAAACCAGACAATAAAATTTGGATAAAACATTTCACTTCAAACACAAACGACTCAATTGCAAATGTGCAAGGTAAGTTTGCTGAAGCTTCAAAAAAAGCAGTTGAATTTTGTAGAAGTGAAAATAAGACTAACTCAGCAATTGCAGAACTTGAAAGTTATTATGATGAACAACACTACCCCGGTTTAGGAATGGTGAAAAAGATTTCCATTAAAAATCACATTTTGGTTGTCGCTGAATTTTTAAAAAATCAATCATAAAAATGGAGGTTTGTTCTGAATGCTTTAATGATGATGAGCTAAAAGGATTTATATCATCTTTCGAGAAAAAGGGAAATTGTAAAATTTGCGGTGCAAAAAAATCTGCAACAATTCGTTTAAGTGAGTTAATAGATTTTTTCATTGAACTTATAGATAATTTTCAAATTTCCGAGAATGGAACTCCATTAAACTTAAAACTAACGGAGGAGTGGGATTTTTTTACCTCAAAAGTAGTTGCTAATTCAATTTTAATTAAACTTTTACCCAGCCTTGACTCGGATATAAGTAGCCCAAATCAAAAGGTAGGTTACGTTGATAGTATAAATGAAAACATAAGTTATTGGGAAAAGTTAAAGAGAGAACTTAGAACTGAGAAGCGTTTCTTACCTGACCTTGAGACATTAATAGAATTGCAATGGGATAGTTTTTTCGAAACTCAATATCAGTTAGAACATGAAGCAGAGTTATATAGAGCGAGAGTACATCACGAAAGTGGAATGGTTGCATACGAAGCTGAAAAGATGATGTGTCCACCTCCCACAATGGCCAATGGAGGAAGAGCGAACCCTCTAGGGATTCCGTTTTTATATTTGAGTGATAATTCTAAAACTGTCTTATACGAAGTCAGAGCCTCATACTTAGACGAATTAAGTGTAGGAAAATTTAAACTAAAAAAAGAATATGAATCAATTAAAATTGTTGACTTTACTGAAAAGTCTTCCTTATTTAGACCTGATAAAGTAACCGAAACTATAAAGTCTCGATTACTTAGACATAAAATAAGTGAAGACTTATCTAAACCCATGAGGCGTTATGACACTAAACTTGAGTATATACCAACTCAATTTATTTGTGAATTTATAAAAATTTACACTGGTGCAAATGGAATTAGGTTTCGAAGTTCACTACATTTAAAAGGAAATAATATTGTGATTTTTGATCAAGAATTGATGGAGTGTATCGCAGTTGAAGTTAAACAAATTGATACTTTGAACTTAACTTCAAAGGCAATTTAATAATTTCGGAAACAAATAAAAACACCGCTCTGCCTGTTTCTATTGTGCAAATTCAACCAAAAGAGCAAAACAAAAAAGCTCCGAATTTACAATTCGGAGCTTTTGCTTTAGTATTTACGTTCAACAATCAGTCTACATTATCATGTAAGAAAGAATTATTCTGTCTCAAGTTCGTTTTATTGTCGTCGTCTTCGCTTAAGGTATATCGAGAAACATTAGACTCTGAAGAGTGAGGCGTTTCGTCTAATGAGATGTTTCTTCTCTTGTATGCTGGCTCCTTCTCTAAGTCGTTTATTCCACCTGGACTTTTAATTTTTAAACTCAACTCTTTTAACCTTCGAATTCTCTCGTGGGTCTTCTTGATTTGTGCTTCTTCGTTCTCTGCAGACTTTTCAGGAGTAGACTGGTAAGAAGTCATTTCTGGCTGCTCTTCACGCTCTTCTTTTTTTGGAACATTCACACTGTGTGGCGCCCAATCATCTGCATTTTTCTTCTCTTCCGATTTAAACTCATCTTCCAAGGTGTACTTTTTCATCTCCGGCTCTTCGCTTTTTTGCGGTTGCTTCGCCTCCGCATTTGGTCGAATTTGAAACTCAAAACTCTTTTGGTCGTCGTTGGGGTTTTTTAAAGTTGGCTCGTTCGAATTTGTGTTTTCAGGAGCTTGGTTTGGTGTTTTTTCCGAAGGTGCTGTAATTACCGTGTTTACTTCATCCGTTAACTTACGCACCACTTTTTTTGGTTCCGAAGCAGTGGTAAACCCACCTGGCTCTGCCTTTCCAAATCCGGTAGCAATAATGGTAACAGACAATTTATTTCCGAGAGACTCGTCCACTCCGTTACCCCAAATAATGTCGGCAGTGTTACCCGCTTCGTTTTGGATGTACTCGGTAATCTCATCAATTTCATCCATGGCAACTTCTTCATCGCCAGATGTAATGTTCAGTAAAATATAATTTGCGCCTGTTATGTCATTGTCGTTTAACAGCGGCGAAGCCAACGCTTGACTAACCGCTTTCACTGCCCGGCCTTCTCCTTCTGCAGCAGCAGAACCCATGATGGCAGTTCCCCCGTCTTTCATTACGGTTCTAACATCTTCAAAATCCACGTTAATGTAGCCTGCAACGGTAATAATTTCTGCAATCCCTTTAGCTGCAACAGTTAAAATGTCATCTGCTTTCGAAAAGGCTTCAGAAATTTTTAAGTTTCCGTGCATTTCTCTCAACTTATCGTTGCAAATAATGAGCAAGGTGTCTACGTTATCTCTCAATTCTGCCAATCCAGAGTCTGCTTGAATTTTTCTTCTTCTTCCTTCAAATCCAAATGGAATTGTCACAATTCCTACCGTGAGAATACCCATTTCTCTGGCAGTTTGTGCAATAATTGGCGCGGCACCTGTTCCGGTTCCACCACCCATTCCGGCAGTTATAAAAACCATCTGCGTGTTTTTCTCCAACAGTTCTTTAAGTTCTTCCACGTTTTCAATGGCAGCATTCTTACCCACTTCCGGATTTGATCCTGCTCCTCTTCCCTCCGTTAGCGTAGAGCCCAACTGAATTTTGTTTGGAATTGGACTTAAATCCAATGCCTGCTGATCCGTATTACAAATAATGAAATCCACACCAGTAATTCCTTGACGGTACATGTGGTTTACAGCGTTGCTTCCGCCACCGCCGACTCCGATTACTTTGATAATGGATGATTGTTCTTTGGGTAAGTCAAATCTCATATTCTTTCAGTTTAAAGCTCAAAGCATAAAGCTTAAAGCAATTATTTTTATTTCTCTTTTAAAACTGGCTTATCAAACCAATTACTTTCAATTCTATTTTAATCCGAACTAGTAATTTTCAGCTTTTCACTTTCAACTTTTAGCTCTTTAATTCTCATCTTCTTCAAAAAACTGTTTGCCCTTTGCTAGCATGCTTTGCAAAAAGCCACCTTTTGTTTTTTCTCCTTGTCGTACTTTAATCGAATCCTCTTGCTCTATGTTTTTCTTTTGGCCTTTTTGGCGCTCCAACTTCTCGAATCCTTTCAAAATAAGACCAACACCTGTTGCATACATTGGGCTAGTAATTTCATCTGCATTTCCATTCGCCAAATATTCGTTCGGGTAACCAATTCTGGTATCCATTCCAGTCACGTATTCAAACAATTGACCGATGTGCTTCATTTGAGAACCACCACCTGTAATTACCATTCCGGCAATGAGCTTGTTTTCGTATCCGCTGTTCTTTATTTCGTAATAAATGTGCTCTATAATTTCTTCTAACCTCGCTTGAATAATGTGCGATAAATTTTTAATTGAAATTTCTTTTGGCTCTCTCCCTCTCAATCCCGGTATGGAAACAATTTCGTTCTCCTGACTCTCGTTCGCCAAAGCCGAACCAAACTTTACTTTCAACAGCTCTGCTTGGTTTTTAATAATACTACATCCTTCTTTAATGTCCTCTGTAATGATGTTTCCACCGAAAGGTATAACTGCCGTGTGGCGAATAATTCCATCTTGAAAAATAGCAACGTCCGTTGTTCCACCACCAATATCTACCAGCACTACTCCTGCTTCTTTTTCCTCTTCACTTAGCACTGCTGCAGAAGAAGCGATAGGTTCCAGAATAACATCCTGAACCTCTAAGTCTGCCTTGTGCACACATTTGTGAATGTTTTTTGCCGCAGCTACCTGACCGGTGATAATATGGAAATTGGCTTCTAAACGAATACCAGACATTCCAATTGGATCTTTAATGCCTTGCTCGTTGTCCACGATAAACTCTTGGGGCAATACATCGATAATTTCTTCTCCTGGAAGGGTCACCAACTTAAACATGTCGTTGATCAGCATGTCGATGTCCTCTTGAGAAATTTCATCGTCCAATGTATTTCTCATTTTTATTCCACGATGCTGCAAACTTTTAATGTGCTGTCCTGCAATACCAACATTCACCACACGAACATCTACTCCAGATTTATTTTCTGCCTCGGCAACTGCCGTGCGAATGGATTGCACCGTTTTCTCAATATTGGCAACTACTCCGCGCGTTACTCCCAAGGATTCAGAGCGCCCCATTCCTAAAATTTCTAGCTTTCCAACTTCATTCTTACGGCCCACCATAACCACAATTTTAGTGGTTCCGATATCCAGTCCTACAACTATATCTGATGATGATTCCATGTTAATTTCGTTTTTTGCAAACCACTTGATTTGCGAATTTCAGGTTAATGACGCTATACTCATTCCAACCGGTTTTGCTTAAACCTTTCTTGTAGAACACCTTAAGCTTATCCATCTTGGTTTTAATATCCGTAGCATCTCCTACTACAATTCTATGATTTCCAACCCGTGGTATCAATTCCATCTCCAATTCTTTATTAACATACAACTGTTCAATCTGTGCATGCCAAAGAGGATCTGTTCGAATAAACTGCACCATGGTATAAATATCATCTATCATAACCGCCTTTTTAAGGGAATCAGCAACGGTTCTTGCATTCAGATTACTCACCTTTTTAAACGGATCATTTATAAACCCATTGGCCACAATTACTCTCGACGTATACTTGTCGGAAGGCGGCATTACTTTTCCAGTGCTGTCCAAGTAATAGCTGTCCCCGTTGGTGCTAAAAATTCGCACAATTGGCGTTCGTTGAAATACTTCTACCTTTAATTTACCGTCGAGTGTTTTGTACACTTCCGAGTTGGAAACGGACGGGTGGTTGTTGATTTTATATTCCAAACGCTCTGCTTCAATTGCCGAAATGGGGCGGTCTAAAATCGTATCCATTTCGTGGTACACCATGCTAAAAATATCCAATTCGTCCACAAAAAAGTTACCGTTGCTGTTGTCTATTCGAATTTTAATATCCGTGCACACTTTTTGATCTTGAGCATGATTTACGAAACCAAGAATGCCTACCAAACCTGCAACAAGTAGCACCCAAACACTGATATTTAGTACCTTCTTCATTCGTCGATTTGGAAATGATTAATAATAGGGTCAATCATAGAATCTATATCCCCGGCGCCTACCGTCAGCAGAACTTCGACCTCTTTGGTTTTTAATATATTGAGCAACTGATGCTTTTCACATACATTTACGCCTTGTTTCCCAATCAATTTCGATAGCCACATGGAGGTGATGCCCTCGATTGGCTCTTCTCGTGCAGGATAAATTTCCAATAAAATAAGTTCGTCAGAAAGCGAAAGCTCTCGAGCAAAGTCTTCCCCAAAATCTCGGGTTCTGCTAAAAAGGTGAGGCTGAAAAATTGTCGTAATCTTTTTACCGGGGTAGAGCTCCTTCACTGATTTCAGCAGCATCTTTACCTCTTCGGGGTGATGTGCGTAATCGTCTATGTAGATAAACTCAGGTCTTTTCAAGTGCACATCAAAGCGACGTTTTACACCTTGAAATTCTGCAATAGCCGATTTAATTTGCTCGGCTTCTACTCCTTGCGTAAATGCCACTGCCATGGCTACTAGCGCGTTCTCCACGTTGTGCAAACCAGGTAAGCCACACTTTACATTTTGCAATGAAAAACGCTCCGATTCAAAATCAAAAACGAAATAACCGTCTTCAACTCGAATATTAGTTGCCTTAATGGTTGTATTTTGATGCAACGAATAAGTTCTCTTTTGAATTGCGGGCGGAACAGTTAATACTTCCGCTACTTCCCGTTTAGTATACAAAGTTCCATTTAATTCAACCTGTTCAATCAATTGATTGTAGGTGTTCCGCAAGTCTTCTTCGTCTTCGTAAATATCTAAATGGTCGGCATCTATAGAAGTTATGACCAGCTGGTTTGGAAACAATTGCAAAAAAGAGCGATCGTATTCGTCTGCTTCGGTTACCAAAACTTCCGCCTCAGGGTCAAGCAATAAATTCGTTCCAAAATCTCTGGAAATTCCTCCCAACAATCCGTTCACTTTTATCCCTCCGCTCTTCAGCAAGTAAGTAATCATGGTAGAAACGGTTGTTTTTCCATGCGTACCTGCAACAGCAATGGTTTTCATCCCTTTACTCACTAAACCCAATACCTGAGCTCGTTTTAAGCACTCAAAACCTTCTTCTTTAAAGTAAACCAACATGGGGTTGGTAGTCGCCACCGCAGGTGTATAAACCACTAAAGTGTTGGCAACGTCACGATATGGGTGAGGAATTGCATCCGCTTCTGCAAAGTCGGTAATAGAAATACCTTCGGTTTGTAGTTGCTTCGTTAATAAAGTTGTAGAACGATCATAACCTGCCACTTTATGCCCCATCTGGTTAAAGTACCTTGCCAGTGCGCTCATTCCTATGCCGCCAATGCCTATAAAGTATATGTTCTTTTTATCTATCATTCTGCGCGTTACCTAATCAATTGGATTGCTTCGTTTGCAATAATAGCTGCGGCATCGTGATACCCCAGTGGACTAATATTTTTGCTTAATCTATTTAATTCTGCCTCGTTTGTAATCAATTCCAAAACAGCTTGTTCTAGCGTTTCTCGAACTTGACTATCTGCTATTAATTCCGCCGCATTTAACGTACTGAGCACCGTAGCATTTTTCGTCTGATGATCTTCTGCCGCTGAAGGCAACGGCACAAAAATGCACGGTTTCTTCACCAAACACAATTCCGAAACAGCAAGAGCCCCTGCTCTAGAAACCACTAAATCTGCACTTGCATAAGCCAAATCCATGCGATTGATAAACTCCGTTACTTTCAACCAAGATTCTTTTCCGGCTGCTGCTTTTTTCGCTCTTTCATGAAATAGCTTTCCAGTTTGCCACACCACTTGGATCCCTGCTTTTTCCCACGCTTCCAAAGATTTTTCTACCGCTTCATTCACCGACCAAGCCCCGAGACTTCCACCAACAACCAACAGTGTTTTCTTTGTAGAATCAAGGTTGAAAAACTCGATTGCTCTTTCTTTTTTTCCCTCTAGTTTAATCACTTCCGATCGGACGGGATTGCCGGTAAGAATAATTTTCTCTTTTGGGAAGAAGGCCTCCATGCCATCGTAAGCAACACAAATTTTACTTGCTTCTTTCCCTAATATTTTATTCGTTAAACCCGCATAGGAGTTCTGCTCTTGTAATAGTGTTGGCACATTTGCTTTATTCGCTGCACGAAGCAACGGCCCGCTTGCGTAGCCGCCAACACCTATTGCTACGTCTGGTTTAAAATCTTTGACCAACTTTTTGGCCATTGCTGCACTTTTAAGCAGCATGAAGGGAAACTTTAAGTTTTTCAGGGTCAACTTTCGTTGTAAACCCATAATTGGAAGACCTACAATTTCAAAACCTGCTTCCGGTACCTTCGTCATTTCCATTCGCCCTAGCGCTCCAACAAATAGAAACTGTGTGTCGGGTCTTAATTTTTTAATTGCATTTGCTATTGCTATTGCAGGAAAAATGTGGCCACCAGTGCCGCCACCAGAAATAATTACTTTCAATTTAGCCATTGCTTACCTCCATGTTTTCGTTTTCGGTATTTCTACTTACGCTCAAAATTATTCCTACTGCCAAACAAGTAAACCAAATGGATGTGCCACCCATGCTTACCATAGGCAGTGGCTGACCTGTAACGGGGAATAAATTCACGGCAACCGCCATGTTAATCATTGCTTGAAACACCAAGCTAAAACTTAAGCCAATCGCCAAAAGAGAGCCAAATGTTCGCGGGGCATTTTTAGCAATTAATACTCCGCGGTACAACAGAATCAGGTAAAGCAAGAGCGTAAAGGTTCCACCAATAATTCCATATTCTTCAATTACCGTAGCAAAGATAAAATCGGAATAAGATTGAGGTAGGAAATTCCTTTGCGTGCTTCTACCAGGACCTTTTCCCATGACTCCACCGGTGGCAATTGCAATTTTTGATTGCTCTGCCTGATAGTTGGCCTGAGCGCTTCCGTCGGAAAAGTTGGTAATTCTATTTTTCCAGGTTATTACCCTATTCGTTAATGCAGAGTTGTCCTCTGATGTTTTTGTTTCTTGCACGCTCAGCCCAATGGCGATGAAAATACTGAGCATGGTAACTCCTACAGCGACCAGGGAAAAGATGTACTTTAAATTAATTCGCCCGATAAACATTAGCACCAAGCAGGTCACAAAAAGCATGGCAGCTGTAGAAAGGTTGGCCGGAAGGATTAACCCGCAAACAATCAATACCGGAATCATAATGGGCAAAAAAGCCTGGTTAAAATCCTTGATATTGTCCTGCCGTTTAGAGAGCATTCGTGCCAAAAACATGATCAACGCAAGCTTTGCTAAATCGGAAGTTTGAAAGGTTTGATTTATGATAGGTATTACTAACCAACGACTTGCATCGTTTATACTTGCCCCGGTGAGGAGCGTGAACAGGAGCAGCGGAATGGCTAACAACAATCCAATCTGCGACATCCTGGAGTAATACCGGTAATTTACTTTGTGCGCAAAATACATCAATAAAAAGCCGATAAATAAAATGATGGAATGTTTGAACAGATAGTATTCAGTATTTCCGCCTTGATATTTATACGCAAGAGTTACAATCGAACTGTAAACAACCAGAACAGAAAATATGGCCAACAGCAGAACTACTGCCCATATTACTCGATCGCCCTTTATGTATTTATTGATAAACTGCATTTTACAGTGACTTTACCGCATTTTTAAATTGGTATCCTCTGTCTTCGTAGTTTTCAAACAAATCAAAACTAGCGCAGGCAGGAGAAAGCAAAACAACGTCTCCACTTCTTCCAATTTCGTAGGCCTTTTTCACTGCTTCATCCGCAGATCCAGCTTCTTCAATGATTTGAATGTGATCTCTAAAGGCTTCAATAATTTTAGAATTATCTACTCCTAAACAAATAATTGCTTTTACCTTATCCTGCACAAGGGCAAGTAATTGATCGTAGTCATTTCCTTTATCCACTCCACCAACAATCCAAATTGTGTCTTTCGTTACACTTTCTAGCGCATACCAAGTAGAGTTTACATTGGTTGCCTTTGAGTCATTAATAAACTCGATTCCGTGAATGGTTCCAACGGTTTCTAATCGGTGCTCTACGTTTTGGAAATCCGATAAAGAATCTCTAATTAATTCTTTTCTTAAATCGAGTACTCTACCGGCAATTCCAGATGCCATTGTGTTGTAGAGGTTGTGCTTGCCTTGTAAGGCTAAATCGTGTATTGACATAATAAATTGGTTGTTTGTTGTTAGTTTAATTATTAGTTGTTCGTGATCTATATATGCTCCTTTTGGGAGTTGTTTTTTGATGGTAAATGGAATGAGTTCCGCTTCTGTTTTTGTTCGTTGCATTGCTGCCTTAATACTTTCATCGTCTTCACAGAAAATGAATTTGTCTGTTGGCTTGGAGTTCATTGCAATTCTCATTTTAGCATCGGCATACAGCTCAAAACTGTTCTTGTAGCGATCTAAATGGTCGGGAGTGATGTTGAGTAGAATCGCGATATCTGCTCTAAACTCTTTTATCCCGTCGAGCTGAAAACTGCTTAATTCTAACACGTACCAATCAAAATCTTTCGTTGCTACCTGCTCAGCAAAACTTTTCCCAACATTCCCTGCAACGCCTGCCTTTATGCCACAATTCACCAAAACGTGGTGTAGTAAAAGTGTGGTAGTTGTTTTTCCGTTACTTCCTGTAATACCAATGATTTTTGCCTTGCAATAGCGAAAAGCAAATTCGATTTCAGAAATAACAGAAGTGCCGTTTTGAAGTAACTGCTGCACCAAGGGCGTTTCATCCGAAATACCCGGGCTTTTAATTACCTCAACCGCGTTCAGAATTCGCTCAGTCGAGTGCTTTCCTTCTTCCCATTCAATTTCATTTTCTTTAAGAACTTCCTTGTATTTGTCTTTGATTTTTCCAAAATCCGAGACGAAGGGTACAAATCCCTCTTTTTTTGCTAGCAATGCTGCACCTACTCCACTTTCTCCACCGCCTAAAATCGCTATCGCTTTAGTTTCCAATTGCTATTTATTAATTTCTGCTTTCGCTTCTTCTATTCCTTCTTGTGCTATCCGCTTATCGACTTCGATACAATTTTTCTCCTTTCGTCAAAAAATCATACTTCAACATGTTCAGTAACCGCTCAGCCTGACAAGCTCCTTTTATTTCTTTTCTCCTTTTGTCAAAAAATCGCTCAGCCTGACAAGCTTCTTTTAATTCTTTTCCCCTTTCGTCGAAAAATCATACTTCAACATATTCAGTAACCGCTCAGACTGACAAACTTGCTTTCTTCATTCCAAACCTGCCTGCCGCAGGCACGGCTCTTCATTATTAACTCTTCACTCTTCACGCCTCACTTTTCACGTTTCCCTTTTCACTTTTTACTTTTTACTTTTTACTTTTCACTCCTCACTTTTCACTCCTCCCTTTTCACTTTTCAAACTATCTCAACTTCAGCGTTACAATAGAAAGTATGGCGAGCATAATTCCTACAATCCAAAAGCGAGAAACAATCTTCGATTCGTGCATTCCCTTTTTCTGATAATGATGGTGTAATGGCGCCATTAAAAACACTCTTCGTCCTTCCCCAGATTTCTTTTTCGTGTATTTGAAGTAAGCCACCTGAATCATTACCGATAAATTTTCCACCAAGAAAACCCCACAGAAAACTGGAATCAAAAGCTCTTTGCGAATCGCTAGTGCAAAAACTGCAATGATTCCACCCAAGGCTAGACTGCCAGTATCGCCCATAAATACTTGAGCGGGATAGGAGTTATACCATAAGAATCCAATACAAGCCCCCACAAAAGCACCGATAAAAATTACCAGCTCACCGGAGTTTGGGATGTACATAATATTGAGGTAGTCCGAAAAAATAACGTTACCGGATACGTAGGCAAATACTGCCAACGTGATTCCAATAATGGCCGAAGTTCCTGTTGCCAAACCATCCAAACCATCGGTCATGTTTGCACCATTGGAAACTGCCGTAACAATTATAATTACCACTGGAATGAATACCAACCATGCCCAATCCATGGCATTATCGCAACACCAATCGATGACGGAACCGTAATCGAACTCGTTATTTTTCACGAAAGGAATAGTTGTGTGCATGGACTTGGTAGGTTCCCAAGTGGTTGTTCTTTCTCCTTCCATTTGAACCGTTTCCACTTGAACTTCTTGTGCAACGTAAACGTCTTCATGGAAATAAAGAATAGACCCAACAAAAAGGCCAACAATCACTTGCCCTATGATTTTAAATTTACCTGCTAATCCTTCTTTATTCTTTTTAAATACTTTAATGTAATCGTCGATAAACCCGATGGCTCCTAACAAAACCGTAGAAACCAGCATTAAAATAATGTAGATGTTATCGAGTTTGGCAAACAATAAAGTTGGAATTAGAATGGAAGCTAGAATGATTAAACCTCCCATGGTTGGAGTTCCTTGCTTTGCTTTTTGACCATCTAACCCTAAATCACGAACCGTCTCTCCAACTTGCTTGGCGTGCAAATAATTAATGATTCGCTTTCCAAAAACCATAGAAATTAATAGCGAGACAATTACAGATGCAGCCGTCCGAAAGGTGATGTATTGAAACACACCTGCCCCGGGAAAGTCTAATTCGTTTAAATATTCAAATAAGTAGTATAACATGCCTATTTAGTTTGGTTTTCTGTCAATGCTGCGGTTAATATTTCCAAGTCGTCAAAGTGCAGTCGCTCTCCGTTTATCTCTTGATAGTTCTCGTGCCCCTTGCCTGCCACCAAGAGTATATCGTTCCCTTGTGCCAAAGAACTCGCAGTCCGAATGGCTTCTTTTCGATTGGTAATGGCTAAAACTTTTCTCTTTGATGCAGCATCTACTCCGGCTTTCATTTCCTCAATAATGGAATCGGGATTTTCTGTTCTTGGGTTGTCCGAAGTAAGGATTACACGATCGCTAAACTTGCAGGCAATTGCAGCCATTAACGGGCGTTTAGTTCGGTCTCTATCTCCCCCGCAACCCACAACTGTAATCACTTCTTCGTTTCCAGTTCGAATGTCTTTTATCGTTTTTAGCACATTTTCCAATGCATCTGGACTGTGTGCATAATCCACGATTCCTGTAACTCCTCCTATTTTGAGATGTTGAAATCTTCCCGCAACGGCATTCAGCGTACTTAAAACCGTCAACACCTCCATCTTGTCTTGCTCTAAAAGCATGGCAATTCCGTAAACCGTGGTCAAATTATAGGCATTGAAATAACCAATAAAAGGACTCCAAAATTCTTGTTGATCTAACCTTAAACTCAACCCATCAAAATTGCTCTCCATCACTTTCGTTTTGAAGTCTGCTTGAGTTTTCAAGGCGTAATAATGTTTTGTTGCAGCCGTTTCTTGCAACATCACCTCGCCATTTTTGTCGTCTTTGTTCGACAAGGCAAAAGCCCCTTTCGGCAGAAGTGTAAAAAAGCTTTGTTTCGCTTTTATGTATTCTTTGAATGTTTTGTGAAAATCTAAATGTTCGTGTGTAATGTTGGTAAATGCTCCTCCGGCAAAAGTGATTCCTGCAACTCGATGCTGCACCACCGCGTGAGAGCTAACTTCCATGAAGCAATACGCACAACCTTCTAAATGCATTTTCACAAGTAGCTCATTTAGTTGAATGGCATCTGGAGTAGTATGCGTAGACTTTATCTCTTCCTCTCCAATCTTGTTGACAACGGTAGAGATCAATCCTGCACGATGGCCTAACTTCGAAAATAACTGGTGCAAAAGGGTAACTGTCGTGGTTTTACCATTCGTTCCGGTTACTCCAACTAATTTCAATTTCGACGACGGATTCTCGTAAAAATTAGAAGCCATGATTCCCAAAGCTTCTCCGCTATCTTTTACTTTTACATAGGTAACGCCCTCTTTCGTGTGAAGCGGCATTTTTTCACATACAACCGCTCTAGCTCCTGACTCGATTGATTTTTCTATAAAATCATGACCGTCCACTTGCGTGCCAACTTGGGCCACGTAGCAAAATTCAGTAGTCACTTTTCTAGAGTCAAAAGCAATTCCAGATAACCCAATTGAAGTATCACCTACCACTTCCAAAATGGAAACGCCATATAATATGTCTTTTAAGTTTTTCACGATAGTTCGATTTGTATTTGTTGTCCTTCTTGAATTCTTTCTCCTGCCGTTAAGGATTGAAACTTGACCATACCCGCTCCAGAGATTCTCACCCTCAACCCTTGATTTTCTAGCAAATACACTGCATCTCGCAATCCCATTCCCACCACATTAGGAACTAAGTTCTCCGTCACTGCTCTTGGCGCTAACTCTACACCCTTTGATTGGGTAGAAGTGATGATCCAATCCCGATCTCCTGCGGAAGATTTTACTGGAATATCAAGCTTGCTAAAAATCAATTCTATGTTGTCTTTGTAACCATGCATGGAATAGGGAATAGCAGAGTTTGCGAAAAACTTTTGCTGCTCTAACTCTTTGTGCATTTCCAAACTATTCGCATATACTTTGTCAGCCACTTCTTTGAAGATTGGACCTGCTACCAAGTTTCCGTAATAGACATTTCTGCTCGGCGCGTTAATGACTACTATACAGGAATACTGTGGGTCATCTGCAGGAAAATAACCCACAAAAGACGCTTGGTGACTTACCTTTGATTTATCTTTATAGGCATTGATTCCACCACGATTATTTGCAATTTGAGCAGTTCCAGTTTTTCCAGCAATTTTATAATCCGCATTTTTTAGGTTCGTTGCTGTTCCGTTGGAGACTACTCCTTCTAAAGCAGACTGCACTTTTTCAATGGTTTCTTTGGAGCAAATTCTTGGGTTTAAAACTTCCGTTTGAATTTCTTGAAACACCTTTCTTCCTTTGGTAATTTTTTCCACGAATTTGGGCTTCACCATTCGTCCGCCGTTAGCAACGGCATTGTAAAAAGCCAAAATTTGAAGCGGAGTCATTTGCAACTCGTACCCGTGCGCCATCCAAGCCAATGAAATTCCAGACCAAGTATCTTCTGAAGTATTCTTTATATATGGTTCTCCTTCTCCTTCAATTTCTATCCCTAGCTTATCACGCAAATTCATTTTAGCCAGGTGATCAATAAATTTTTGAGGGTTCTCGGTGTAACTCTTGGAAATAATTTCTGCCATTCCGATGTTGGAAGAAACCTCTAATATGCGCTGAACCGTAATTTTTCCCCAGCCTCCTTTATCGTAGTTGGAATCAAACATGGTACGGTCGTAGTATTGCTTCGAACCATCTCCACAATCAATTATATCGCCCATATCCACATAACCGTCTTCCAAAGCAGCTATTAGTGCAGGCAACTTAAACGTTGAACCAGGCTCTGTGCTTTCTCCAATCGCGTAGTTGTAACCCTCGTAATAAGAGCCACTAGAGGTTCTTTTTAAATTGGCAATTGCTTTCACCGCACCAGTTGCTACTTCCATTAAAACTACCGTTCCGTGGTCTGCTTCGTGCTTTTCCAATTGCTTCATCAAAGCATTTTCCGCAACATCTTGAAGATTCACGTCGATAGTTGTGTAAATGTCCATCCCGTCTTCTGGCTCAATCTCATCGGCGTCTCCAACCGGCATCCAAACGCCACCGGAAATTTTCTGCATCAACCGCTTTCCATCAATTCCGCTCAACACCTTGCTATAAGCACCTTCCAACCCAACTGGCGAAATATCTTCTCGCTCATAACCAATGGTTCTGGCCGCAAGCATTTGAAATGGAATAGCTCTTTTATTTTGTTGAATAGTAATGAAACCGCCTTTATATTTCCCTCTTCTAAAAAGTGGAAAATTCTTCATCCGCTTTAACTGGGTGTATTTTATATTCCTTCTAATCAAATGGTAGCGCGCTCCTTTTTCTCTTGCAGAAATCAACTCCTTGCGATAAGAAGCGGGAGACCGATCTCGAAACAAATCGCTCAAACACCACGCTAGCGTATCTACTTTTTCAGCAAATAATACATCGGAAATAGCATCTGCATTGGGATCAAACCTTACTTCGTAAATAGGAATAGAGGTAGCCAACAAACTTCCATCGGAGGAATAAATGTTTCCCCGAACTGCATCAATGCTCTTGTCTTTTAAGGTTCTGCTTTGTACTTTCTTTTTCAAATCAGCACCTTCTACTAACTGAATCGTCAACGCCTTACCAACGATTGCCGCACCAAAAAGACATACCGTGAAATACACGATATAGATTCGCCAAGCGATGTCTTTTTTTATTTCAGTCATTAATAATTGATTTTTTCTCTTCTTTAGAGAGCATTATTTTCTTTGGTGGAGATGTCAATTCTTTCAATCCCATTAAAGCGGTAGCCTCCGCAACTTCTGATTGCTTGCTGATAATCATTAAGTCCGACTTGGTAGTAATGTATTCCGAACGCAATTCTTTTAGTGAATTATTGGTGCGGTGAAGGTTGATCACCACCTTTTGTGTGCGGTAGCCATTTGCGATGTAGCAAATACCCAAAAAAGTGAGGAAGAAAATAAACGGCAATGCGCCTACCACATTTTCTTTCGATAAGAAACTGCCGGTCAGTAACGTCTTAAAGCCAGCTCCAGAGCCTTTTTCTGTCGGAGTTTCTTCCGCCTGATCTTGCTTTTTGTACTTGTTCGACTTCACCTTAATTCAACTTTATTTTCTCTGCTATTCGCAATTTTGCGCTCCTAGCTCTATTATTATCTTTTATTTCTGCTGCACTTGGCACGATTGGTTTTCTATTTACCGGATCCATAGGTCGAATGAGATTCCCAAAAAAATCTTTCTCCACTTTTCCTTGCACATTGCCCGTTTTGAAGAAATTCTTCACCAAGCGATCCTCTAATGAATGGTAAGTAATGACAGACATTCGCCCACCATCTTTTAAAACCTCTACCGTTTGCTCGAGTAAATCTTGAATCACTTTTAGCTCCTCATTCACCTCAATGCGGAGCGCTTGAAAAACTTGTGCTAAAAATTTATGCTCTACTTTTTCGGGGGTAATGTTTTTTAATACCTCACGTAAACCTTCTACCGTCGTAATTTTTGATTCCGCTCTTGCCGATTCAATTTGCTGAACGACTTGTTTTGCATTCCGCAACTCGCCATATTCTCTAAAAATGACTTCTAGTTGCTCTGCAGTGTAGGTGTTTACAATTTTCGCGGCAGTCAGCTTTCGCTTTTGATCCATTCGCATGTCCAACGGACCTTCAAATCGAAAAGAAAACCCTCTTTTAGGAACATCAAACTGATGAAAAGAAACTCCTAAATCTGCCAAAACACCATCCACAGGAATCGCATTGTACATGCGAAGGAAGTTTTTCAAAAAAGAAAAATTTTGAGCAATTAAAGAAAAGCGTTCGTCATCAATCCTATTCTCCTCTGCATCTGGATCTTGATCAAAAGCAAACAACCTTCCCTTATCAGAAAGTCGACCAAGCATTTCTTTCGAGTGACCACCTCCGCCAAAAGTTACGTCCACATATTTACCATCAGCCATCATCGACAATCCATCAACGCTCTCTTGGAGCAATGCAGGCTTATGATACATCATCACCTCCTGCGTTTTGATTGTTCTGACCACCCATTACTTCTTCAGCGAGATTTGCAAAATCTTCTGGCTCATCTGTAAGCAAACCGTCGTACGTATCCTTATCCCAAATTTCAATTCGATCTGCGTAGGCAAAAAGCACTAATTCTTTTTCAAAAGCTCCATACTCTTGCAATCTTTTTGGCAAAAGAATTCTTCCAGTACCATCTAAAGACAACTCTGTTGCTCCTCGATAGAAATACCGAATAAAGTCTCGATTCTTCTTAACGTATTGATTCAATTGATTCACCTCAGCAGAAATGCGCTCCCAATCGTTTTTGGGATACAGCACCAAACACTTTTCAAATCCACGGTTTACTACAAACGACTCATTCGCTTCTGGACTCAATTGCTTCCGCAGACCTGAAGGCACCATAAGGCGGCCTTTAGCATCTAGTTTGCAATCGAATTCACCAATGAAATTTGTCATAACCGCTTAAATAGTGGGCTTTTTAGTAATAATTGAGTAAAATTAAAAATAAATTCCCCACTTCTTACCACTTCTTACCACTTTGTTGATAACTTCTAACTGAAACGCTCCTTTTTTATTGTTTTAGCGCTCGTTTAAATCTGATTTTAGGAACGTTATAAAAGGTGGGTAAAAATGGTTCGAATCGGGAAGTGGCCGACGAAAACAATAAAGGCAGATAACGGCAAATGCGAGTGCGTTTAAAAGTTACCCGAGCAAATTGCCCCAAGTTTTGAAAATCGCTTATCTTTGATTCATGAACTATGAGAACTACATTAAGAAGGAGAGCAAGTTTGAATACCTGGAAAAAGGAGAAGGGCACGTCTTGCTCGTACTTCACGGATTGTTTGGCGCACTCAGTAACTTTGCCGACGTAATTGATGGTTTTTCAAAAAATTACCGTGTTTTAGTTCCCATCATGCCATTGTACACTAACCCATTATTGAAGACTTCTGTTGGCGGTATGGCCACCTACATTAAAGACTTCATGACCTATAAAAAGTTGGACAATGTTACCTTACTCGGAAACTCTTTAGGAGGCCACGTTGCCTTAGTTTGTGCTTTAGATGTCCCTAAAAAAGTTCATTCCCTAGTGTTAACAGGAAGTTCTGGATTATACGAAAATGCCTTTGGGGGCTCCTTTCCTCGAAGAGAAGACAAGGAGTACTTGCGACAAAAAATTGCCGTCACCTTTTACGATCCTGAGGTTGCAACGGATGAATTGGTGGACGAGGTTTTTAAAATTGTGAACGACAGATCGAAGTTAATTCGGATTTTGGCCATGGCTAAGTCGGCCATTCGCCACAACATGGCAAATGATTTAGACCAATTCAAAATGCCAACTTGTTTGATTTGGGGAAAAAACGACAGCATCACTCCCCCTGAAGTGGCGGAAGAATTTCACAAGCACCTAGAAGATTCTGAATTACATTGGATTGACAAATGCGGCCACGCTGCCATGATGGAACACCCAAAAGAGTTCAATGAAATTTTGAATGAATGGTTAAGCAGAAAGGTCTCGTAAAAATTACGAATCTGGAATTACGAATTTCAAAGTAACAATTACAAAATAACCATCGCAAATAAATTGACTTTAGTTCTCTAAAACACTAAGAAATAATACCACGTCTTTATGAATTCAAAATTTGTAATTCAAAATTCGTAATTCAAAATTTACACCATGGTTATTCATTCCGCAGAATTTTTAATTAGCAACACGGACATTGCAAAGTGCCCTGCTCCCGACAAGCCAGAATATGCTTTCATAGGACGCTCTAATGTTGGTAAGTCTTCTTTGATCAACATGGTTTGCGAACGAACCAAATTGGCTAAGACCTCTCAAACCCCTGGAAAAACACAACTAATCAACCACTTTGCCATTAACGATGACATTTATTTTGTGGATCTACCAGGTTTTGGTTTTGCAAAAAGCTCGAAACAAAGTAGAAACGTTTGGAGTAAGTTTACCCACCAATTTTTGAAAACAAGAGAAAATCTTCTCTGCACTTTTGTTTTAATTGACAGCCGGTTGAAGCCTCAAAAAATTGATTTAGAATTCATGGAGTGGATGGGTTTAAATAGATTGCCCTTTATTATCATTTTTACCAAGATAGACAAGCTGTCCAGTTCAGTGCTGAACAAAAACATAGTGCACTACAAAAAAGAATTATTGAAAACATGGGAAGAATTACCTCCTTCCATTTTAACGTCCTCCACCACAAAATTGGGGAAAGATGAATTTTGGAAGTTTATTGAAGAAACGAATAAGAGTTTTGTTTAGGTACAAGTCTGCTTGGTATTTTGAAACTGTCCAAAATCTAAGGTTAGATTTCCTTTGGCAGTAAATTTTCACAACGAATTAGAGCGTATTTGTTTCGTTAAACCATTTTTTACATCCAGTTCTGATCCGAACTTTCAATCTTATACAACAAGTAATTATACAATTCTTTGGCAACTTCCGCATCCAATTGCCACATGCGCAAGCTACCCGCTGCAGTGTAAAAATCTAGATGCGCAACATTTCTTCTCTTTTGAAAAACATTTTGCTGCATGGAAACACTCTGTAATTTGTAATATTTTACCACTTCGGTCTTCGGAAAAATCCAGCCTTTGCGCAAACGCATTACTTCCGAGTCAATATCCAAATGCATTTTAGAAGCATACTGAACAGAAAGCGGCAATGCGACCAGTAACCAAAAAATTGAAATAGAATAAGCGCGTGGATCTGCAAAACCAAGCAGGCCAATTAGAGCTGCCGGCAAAATTGCAAAGAGCAATGCCATTTGAACTATTAAATAAGCATTTGCCTTATACGTGGTGGTGGAAGAGTTTTCTAACTCCGGAAACAACTCTTGAATAATTGCTTGCAGTTGAAACTCCTTACACCCAGGAATCATTAACGATTGCTTATCCGACGAAGCTTTGCTGCTGGCTTGCTTTACCACAATGGTTTTCAAACCAAACAGCTTTCGCAATGGGTTGCTAGAATATTTTAGATATTGAATCTTATTAATGGGAATTTGGTATTCCGTTTTCTTCAACAAACCGGATACTTTCTGAACTTCTTTTGAACTTACTCTAAATTGAAGTCCATAATACTTTAAAATAGATAAGACGACCGAGGAAACAATCGAAATCAGTAATAAAGCGACTAGCATCAGAGGTAAAATTAACAACCACTTATTGAGCCAAACTGCCTGCCCTTCTCGAATGTAATCTAGAAAAAAGGTGGAGAAAAAGTCCTGATTTTGCCAATAGTACCCATTGACCAATGCAAACAAAGCGAAACTCGTTTTCAAGTGATTTTCTGTTAACCCTACCTTCACAACATCCAATAAACTTAACTTAATGAGTGGCTTCCCAGAAGACTTTACTGTTTCTCCTATTTCTTGCTCCACTGCACCCTGCTCTGTTTCTGTAGCTACTTGCTTTTTCCTCTCTAACAAAAACTCCTGAATAGACCTTGCGTAAGCGTCGGGCAAAGCTGCAA
>Ga0307934_1000587_pt1 | contig 26198 bp, 28 predicted proteins | sample OrgLakmetageno90_FD_201838 | JGI IMG/M metagenome (GOLD analysis project Ga0307934, IMG submission 201838) | Saline water microbial communities from Organic Lake, Antarctica - #90 | ecosystem: Environmental > Aquatic > Non-marine Saline and Alkaline > Saline | place: Antarctica: Organic Lake...
TGTAACCTCTCCAACCATCAGCTAGTATGAGAGCGTTCTTCTTAATGTGAGTATCGAAAATTGGTTTTAAAGAAGCTGCACTGTAATCATTTATAACTTTTCCATAGCCTCTTCCTGATTTACCATCTCTATTTTCAAAAGCAATTACGATGCGAACTTTTTTTTCACTTTTACTTCTTCCTTGCTCTCCAGATTGAGGCGTTCCTATTTCAAATTCATCTACGTGAACTTCATCTTCAAGTGGAAATTGCTCACTACTTTTCATCGCTAATTGTACTTTATGACGAAACAGCCATGCAGTCTTTTGATTTATTCCAAAATGTTCCGCTAACCAAATGCTATTGGCTCCTTTCTTACTTGTAGTGATTTCATAGAGCATTTCAAAAGCCTTATCAATTCCAAACTTCAACTTATGAAAAAGAGTGTTTGAGGTTGTAGACTCATCAAATCCACATTTACTACATCTACGACTTGCAGGCTGTTTACCTTTAATGTGTTGATTGGAAGAACACTTAATGCAGTTATATCCATTTTGCCATTTCTGTTCTGCCAAGAACTCATAGCAATCCTGCTTATTCGAGAATCGTTCCTTAAAGGTTTGCCTGTCAAGCTCTTTTAATATTTTCATTTGTTACTTATTTACATAAATTTAAGAAATAATTAACTCATAAACAAGTATTTGAGCACTAAATGGGTAACCCTATCCTTTAATTTCCTTTCGCTTATTTTAAAAACCTTTTTGCTTTGTAAGCCGTTGTTTTTCAAAAAGTAAATAGCATATTCAAGGCGCACAATTTGCTCTTTTTTTGTTTTGTTTTTTAGTTGAAGCTGAAACGTTAGGTGTTCTCCAAATTCTACGCTGTGGGTTGTTATTTGAAAGTCAGAGTTTTCTATGTTTTCAATTTCGGCGTAATTAAAAAGAGACATGGCTACAGGGTTTCCGGCTTTTAATAAAGTTCGCATTCCGTGCTTTACAATCCAGTCTGTTCTTGCAGAATTGCCCTCCCACTTTTTTGCAAGGTTTAAGGCTAATTCCGGATGATCTTTTGAAATGTCATTGAGGTTGTTAGCAACACTTTTGCGTACAAATAAGGAATCGTCTTGTTTTAGGTTCTCTAAAATAGGGAGAATTAAAGAAGCATCTTTTTTAAACGATGGCAAGGACAGTGCCCAAGGCAAGCGAGACCGACAACCTTCCGATGCAAATCGCCTAACGTTTTCATGTTTGTCTAAGGAGCAGTGAAGCATAAACTCCATGCTTTCTTTTTCATGCAATTGGATAAACGGTCGGATGGCGAATTCGCAAGAAGTGAATTGAGTAATGTGTTTCAGAGCATCCAATGAAAGCTCAAGGTTATTTATTCCATTTTTTTCGACGTACTCTGGTATAAACATGTATTGAAAACCACTCACGGGTAAGCCATCGGCATGAAGTTGACGAATCATTTTTTTAACCATAGGAGCAGCTTTTGTAAACTCCTCCGGTAAGCCTATCTTCATAGCGTCTGCTAATCTGCTCATCCTTTCCTTTAACTCTAAGTCATTCCAGTTTCCCTTAAAGATAAATTGTTGGAGGTTATCTTCATTTAATTCTGGCAAGACTTTTTTCCAGCTGGAACAAAGTTGCGTTACAAAACTTTTCGTGTAAATGTTTTTTAGTGGCTCAGCCATTTTTTAAGTTAAATTAATTGAAGTTAGGAAGCATTTCGTTTTTCAATCAAACCCTGTAATCTTTAACTTCATGAAAATGAAAGTGATCTTCGATAACGACATCTTTTGGAGAAATAAATAATTCTTTACTCCACTTCATAATTCTCTTTCATCCATTTTACTGATTCGCTCATTAACTCTTTCAATACCGGACGGTCAATATCGTCTAGTTTTTTTAGGTACAAACAAGATTTTCCGGTTTTATACTTGCCGAGTTTTGCCATCAAATTCGGAAACTTACTCATGCCGGATAGGATGTAAATGGTTAATGCTGTTTTGAAAGGAGAAAAACCTGCGATGAAAAAGTCTCCTTCTCTGCCACTTTCGTAGTTGTAATGGTACTTGCCAAATCCAATTAAACTTGGTCCCCAAATAACAGGTTGTTCTCCTGTAATGGCGGAGATCATTTCTAAAACTTCAAATGCATCTTTTCGTTTTTGCTCGTTTTCTACAGCATTTATAAATTCTGTAACTGATGCTGCGGTGGGTTGTGTTTTGTTCGTGGACATATGCTAAATTAAGTAAATGACGGTTTCTTATTACAAGTTAAACGTTTAGGTGAGCGTAAATGAATAGAGTAAACTTTACACCAACTGAATACGTAAAAGAGCCACATAAGACAGAACAAATGGATAATTTTGATACACGAGCTATTCAGTTGGAGGTAATTTGCAATAAAAGAAATAAATACAGTGATTAGAGTATACTTCATTTTAGTATTTCTTAGTGCTTTAGGTTCAGAAGTATATTCGCAAACTACTACTTTAAAGTTTATAGCAACTTGGCAAGGTGAATCTGTAGTATTGGGCAAGCAATACTTTTCTACTACCTTAAAGGATAGTATTCAATTTGATCGCTTGCGTTTCTACATTTCTGATTTAACTTTTGTAAATGACAGTTTAGAAAAGCCTCAAGGCAAACAGCACATTCTCTTGGATTTTGAAAAATCAACAACCATCAACCTAGATTCAAGTATGGCTTTTGAAGGCATTAACTTTAAATTAGGAATTGACAGTATTACCAACGTTTCCGGTGCTTTTGGAGGAGACTTAGACCCAACAGTAGGCATGTATTGGTCATGGCAAAGCGGATATGTCAATTTTAAATTAGAAGGGAAGTCAAATGCCTTACATTCTAGTAATCAAAAATTTCAGTTTCACTTGGGTGGGTATAGTTTCCCAAATAAGAATGTAGCAAGAGTGAGCTTAAAAACGAATAAAAATTCTCAAAATATAATAGAATTACCTTTAGATCTTCTTTTTAAAGAGATAGACCTAAGCGTGCAGAACACTATAATGAGTCCAAGTTTGAAGGCCGTTGAAATGACTCAAACTATAGCCGGAATAATACAAATACAAAAGTGAAACTAAAGTTTACCGCCTTTCTGATTATTCTTTCTGCGTTGTTTGCCTTTCAAAAGATAGAATATCAGGTAGATCAATTTCCTGATTATTTCCCAGCACCATTGTATAATTTCTCAAACAACCCTATGGATACCAATAAGGTAAACTTGGGTCGATTTTTATTTTACGATGGTATTTTGTCAAAAGATAACTCTATTTCTTGTTCTGCATGTCATTCACCATTTAGTGCATTTGGACATAACGATCATCAATTGAGTCATGGCATTCACGATAGTATTGGAAACAGAAATGCACCGCCGCTTTTTAATTTAGCGTGGCAGCCAAATTTTATGTGGGATGGGGCAGTAAACCATTTAGACATGCAAGCTTTGGCACCAATATCTTCTGAGACCGAAATGGGTAGTAACATCGCAGATGTGGTGAAAAGATTGCAAGACGACCCCTTTTACCGAAAGCGGTTTTATCGTGCTTTTCAAGACTCTACAGTTACAGGTGAACGCTTGCTAAAAGCCCTTTCACAATTTCAACTTACATTAATTTCGGCCAATTCAAAATACGATCAAGAAAAAAAAGGACAAGTAGAATTCACGAAGGAGGAGCTCAAAGGCTATAAAATTTTTCAAAAAAATTGCAATTCGTGCCATCAAGAACCACTTTTTTCGACCTACGAGATGAAACAGAATTTTATTGCGTTAGATTCTAATCTAAGAGACTACGGTCAAGGTGCAATAACCAAAAATGCCACAGATAGCTTGTTGTTTAAGGTTCCTTCTTTGAGGAATCTAGAATTTAGTTACCCTTACATGCACGACGGAAGGTATTACGAACTGGAGGAGATTTTACAGCATTACACTAGCAAAACGGTTCAGGAAAAATTTAAAGCAAATGGCTTGCAAAAAATTAACTTGTCGGCAAAAGACCAAACCGATTTGATTGCTTTCCTTCAAACCTTAAACGACAAAGAATTTGTTTTTGATCGCCAGCATCGATTTCCAAGGGAATTACTAGTAAAATGGAAGGAAGAATGAAGCAGATAACGTTTAGCTCTCACTTGAACTCTACAATATATTAATGCGTCAATTATATTAATTTAGTAAAATGAGAATGCTTTTTTTCTTAGTTGCAATAAGCACAAGTGTTTTGGCAAAAAGTCAACATTCTTATTTAGTTGGCAACGCACAATTGTCGCCCTTCTTAAACGATGAAACTATTCTCCCCAATTATGAGTTTCAAGTAAATTCTAGAATAGGTATGGCGATTTATTCTCCGCTCTATTATGATAGTTTGAAACAAAGAGAGTGGTTGGGTTTGGAAGTAGGGTTAGGTACTTTTTTTAACTCTTTTTACTATACAAAGTCTGGCAATCCAAATGCAAGAATCACAACTAGTTTCAATTCGGTGAAAGGATTATTTTTAAATGCGGAACCGTACTTTAATTTTATTCAGGATAAAAACAACCGATTTTCAGCTCACGCTAGCGTAAATGTGCTCATGTACTATTACGATGGTTCAGGAGTTAGTAGTGAGACCGAGAAGGATAGTGCGTTATTTGATCAAGCTTCAGACAAGCCTGAGAATATAATACAAATTGGCATAGAACCGAGTATTGGTATAAGGTATTTATTTCCTTCACAAAGCGATGGAGGATTATTACTAAGGTTGAAAGGAGCATTAGTATTACATAATCAGGAGGTCGCTAGATTGAGTTTATCGAATAGCACTGAAACGGCTAACGTAAAAATAAATGATTACCAACTTACCCTATCAGTAGGTTGGCGCTTTAAAACGAAGAGATGAAAAGTAGTATTTCGGTTTTCAGGTGTTGCTGCCAAGTTAGATAGAGGAAAAATTCTTTTTTTCAAAAAAGATGGCCACACCCTCCTTATTCTTTAAATATAAATAACTCATATTTGTGCTTTAATCGATTCAATGTGATTGAACCATGAAAAACATTTGTCTTTCTCTATTTTCACTATTGATTTCTTCAACTCTTACTTTCTCAGTTGACAATGATGAAACAGCTAACCCTAGATTTAATTCAACGGAAAGTCTAATTAGTTTAAGATCAGTAATACCTGTACCTAAAGTAGATACAATAGCAGTTACGCATTCTGGAAAAGTTTTTATTCGAATAGATACTACTGGAAAGGGAGCTACGAGGTACTATGAGATATACGAAAACAGTATTTCACCACCTAATTTATTGATTAGGGTGCCATCTAATCAAGACACCGTTTCTTTTTTAAATGGAGCAGATTTCGCTACAAAGAGTTTTATTATTCAAGCTATTGATGGTTTTGATACAACAAATCGAGTTTCAAGTAGTGTTTATACAACCGTACTTACTTCAGGATCTCTGACAAACCCTTGTGCAGGAGAGTACACACTGAATTGGTCCACACCTACCGGTTTTTCAAACGGAATAGCCGGTTATCGAATATATGCAGACTTTACAGGAAATGGATATCGGCTTGTGAATACTATCAATAATGCTTCGGCAGGATCTGTCGTCGTAGGTGGAATTTCAAGAGGGGTTAACCATAAATTCAGAGTTCATGCATTTAACAATCAAAACGCCATAAATATATCTGCCTCTACTGAATACATAGCTCCATCCGATTTAGCTACAGATAAACTCGTTCCTCCTCCAAAGCCACGTTGTACGTACGTTAACCCCAATGGTTCAGTTACATTAAGTTGGTTGCCTGCTGTGGATACAGTAAATAATTTTTCAGCGTACAACATTCAATACAAAACATCAAGTCAAAGCACCTGGTCTGATATTCCGGGCGATGCGGATGACTTTTTATACCTAAATGATAATTCTTTTACCATAACAGGAATAGATGCACAATTGGAACAATATGATTTCAGAATTACCAGTTTAGCAGGTTGTGATGGGAGACAATCGCAATCTTACAATGAAATAAGTTCAATTTTCCTAACCGCAGATCATAGGAGCGGAGATTTAAGTAAAGAAGTTTATTTATCTTGGAATCTCGCAGGACCCAATTATGGGTCCAATAATTTTTTTAATGTCTACAAAAGTTCAAGTCTATCTGGGTCTAATTTTTCGGGAATAGGCCAATCATTAACTCCCGGTCTGTTCGAAGATTTTGGTAATACGGATGTTTGTGATGCAATGAATAGGTATAAAGTTTCCACTATAGATAGTGCTTTCCAATCTCTAAATTTCACCTGTGTTGTTCAATCTAGCGTCGCTTCCATAAATATTGTTGATAAAATTCCTCCTGTCGCAGCGCCTATTAAGTTCGTTTCTTATGATTTAGATAATGGAGGGTTAAATGTTTTCTGGGAACGGGTAGATTCCACCAATACGGATAGTATTAATTTTCTCACGAGGGCTGGAATCCAGTCAGGACTACCGGTAATTCGTTATGTTACGACTTCCACGGTATTTAATCCATTCTTAGGAGGCTCTGTAAATCAGTTACACATTTCATTTAGCCAACTAGATGCAAGAGGATCGTCGGTAACACTTGCTTCAGAGACAAAAGATATCTGCAATAATAATTCAAGTTCTCCTCGTCTTTTTCATCAAACAATGGCAATGAATGTTGGTTGGCTCGCAAAGGACTCCGTTAATAAACTATCTTGGAATAGTTATGTAGGGTTCAACGAAAATTTTGGTGTTGAATATGAAGTGTTTTACGCAACATCCTTGACGAACCCATGGATATCCGCAGGAAATGCAGGAGAGAATAGAACCTTTGAGCATTTAGTTCCCGATGGAAACGAAATGTATTACTACCACGTAAAAGCTAGGTCAATGGACACACTAAGTAAAAGCTACGAAGTTTCTAATTCAAATATTGGTTTAGTCTATACAGCATTCGTGGATACTACCATAAATATTCCGGAATTACCGTTGCTGAAACAGTTGGGTTTATACCCGAATCCTACTCAGAATCAGTTATACTTGACTTATTCAGGAAAAAGAAATTTGAAATTTCAAATATACAATGCAAAAGGTCAATTGTTTGACGCAGATTTTGACAAATTGATGGGTAGTTACAACTTTAATGTTGAGCGATTAGCCGAAGGTATTTACTTCCTCCTTATTCAGGATGGTATCCAGCAGAGTAGCTTGACTTTTGTAAAGAAGGAATAGGCGAAATAGAAAGTACAGATAATGTGCCTTAATTTTTGTGCCTACAATATTTCAACACTCAATTCAACCGCATGGGAGTAATGAGTTGAAATTCTGGTATTGCTACCTTGAAAACCCTTCCTGTATTAATGTCTTTCATCAAGTAACTGCCCCACATCATTCCCATGTCTGTTTTTAGGTTGCAGAAAGATTGGTAGCCATGTGCTTGGTTCGGATGAATAATAGGTTGCTCCCCAATTACACCTTCTCCCTTAATTTCAGAATAGCTACCGTCAGAGTCAAAAATGTACCAATGTCTACTCAATAATTGAACGGTTGCTTCTCCCTCATTTCTAACTTCAATCGTGTAGCTAAAAACATATCTGCTGTTAACAGGAGAAGAGTGCTCTGCTTCGTAAGAAGGGCGCACGGAAACGCTTATGTCGTCGGTTAAAAAAGTAGGCATGGAGCAATATTAATAAAAAACGGCTCTTTTATTGAGGGTTGATGGTTTTGATTTCAAATCCAATTAATTTGTCGTAAATCATACCATTTTCTCGGTGATAAACGAAAATATAGTAGTCGTTATTCGTTTCGGAGTAAGTGCCTTCTATGATAGATAAATCTCCCTTTTCTTCACCATGAGGAAGGTAAGCGTAATTATAATTGTAGTATCCTTGTTTCAAAGTAGTGGTTAGTTCGTAGGCACTATTTACTTCTACATACTCCATTTTAAATTCTGGTTTATACTCCCAATCACTCAATTCACCAAAAACATAAATATCCCCACCAGGAACTTGTTTCTCTTTTTTTAAATTGAAGTGGGTAATCATATAATCCGCCTCTCTATTCGAAAGTGGACTGTTTTCCCTGTTGATTTGTCTCTTTCCATTAATATCGGGCCAAAAAACATATCGTTTAAAAGATCTGGGTTCTTCCGGCAAAACATACACGTGAGTTTTGCCTCCTGTAATTTGAATTCCGTCAATATTTAGAGATTGGTATCTAAGGTTTCGCGTTTCGAAAAATCGGTATTCATTATTACCGTCAAATAAATTTTTGTCCTCGTAATTGTAAACCAACTCTGGTGACCTTATGAAAAGTGGCTTCAAGTCGGTGATTGCATTATCCCACCTGCGATTTTGGGAGATAACAACTTTCAAATCTGCATAAACATCTTGAATGGGATAGGACCCTTGGTTAATGGTAAAGTCAACTTCTTGTTTATAATCTCTATGTCTAGCTAAGGTTGCCATTCGAATATCACTTTCAATGGATACCCGTTTTTCTACGACGTAAAACTGTTTGGTGAGCAGCAAGTCTTCTTCGTCATTGTTGGCATAAACCTTTAACAAGTAATTTCCGGAAAGCTTAAACTTAACTTGATTGTTTGGAATGGCAATTTTATAATGAATGTAGGGAAAGAGTGTATTAATGGAGTATTGGTAATCTTCTATAAATCCATTGAAAAAATCGCTTAAGTATTCCGTGATTACTAAGTCTGAAGGTTCCCAGTTGGCATTGCAGTGCACAATGCTATAGGTGTATGTTTCAAAGTTTGCACTTAAATCGTCAAAGTGTAATTCTAGTTGCTCTGTGCTGCCTAAAAACAAAACAGGAAAAGAAAGCTGATCCCCCTTTCTGTATAGCTGGACTGTTTTAATATTTTCTCTGTAGGTATGATCACGATATTTAATTTCACTATCTTCTTCTTGAACAGATGCATTAGAGGAATTGAAAGTATCTGGAGGGGAAGATATGTTTCTACTAAAACTGATAAAGCTCAAAAATAGCAGAATAATTAAGGTCGTGTAATTTTTCATAAAAGTGAATGCGTTTGCAAGGTTAAAGGTAGTAAACCTTCAGAATAAAACGCCAGAAGACATAATTTAGTTTACGCAAAACAATCCTGTTATTAAAATGGTTAAAACCTTATGCAAAAAACTTCCAAAAAGGGCTAAAGCAATGGCTGAAAGTCTTATTTTTGCAGCCGAAAATTGAATCTATCAATTATTATGTCAAAAGTGCTTAAAATCAAAAAAGGGGCTAACATTAAGCTCGTTGGAGGAGCTGAAAAAATCCTAGCAGATGTCCCGATGCCTGCTACAGTGGCTGTAAAGCCAACTGATTTCGAAGGAATAACACCTAAATTGGTGGTAAAAGTTGGCGACGAAGTGAAAGCGGGGTCCACGCTGTATTACAGCAAAGATAACGACCAAATTAAATTTTCTTCGCCTGTTAGTGGAGAGATTGCTGAGGTGAAAAGAGGAGCCAAAAGGGTGATTCAGGAAATCGTCATTATTGCGGATAAAGAGACTAAATACGAAGATTTTGGAGCTTCTAATCCTACCTCAGAAAGTAGAGAAGCGATTATCGAAAAGTTGTGTAAAAGTGGTCTTTGGCCGTTTATTAAGCAACGGCCTTACGATGTTGTTGCAAAACCTACCGATAATCCGAAAGCGATATTTATTTCTGCTTTCGATTCCGCTCCATTAGCCCCAGATAATGATTTTATTGTTCATGGCCAAAGTGTTGCCTTTCAAAAGGGAATTGATGCATTAGCAAAACTTGCAACTGTTCACTTAACTGTTAACAATGCAGCCAAAGCCGATGAAGCATTTTTACAAGCCAAAAATGTAACGCTTCATCAAATTGAAGGACCACATCCTGCAGGAAACGTAGGTGTTCAAATTCATCACTTTTCTCCTGTAAGTAAGGGCGAGGTAGTTTGGACCATTAAACCGCAAGATGTTCTAGCAATTGGGAAACTGTTTGAAACAGGGAAGTACGATGCAAGTAGAATCGTTGCTGTTTCGGGAGCTCAGGTTAAAACGCCAAAGTATTATAGAACCATTCAAGGTGTAAGCATGAAAACACTACTTGACGGCAACTTGAATGAAGGCACTAATAGAATTATAAGCGGAAACGTTTTGACCGGAGAGAAAATAAACCTAGAAGGATATTTAGGATTTTACGATTACCACGTTACGGTTATTCCGGAAGGAGGCGAGTCTCAAATGTTCGGATGGATTACACCAAACCCAGATAAGTTTAGCATCTCAAGAGCACTAGTTTCTTGGATGTCACCCAATAAAAAATACAACCTAAACGCTAACATGAATGGTGAAGAACGACCATTTGTTGTTACCGAAGAGTACGATAAAGTTTTTCCTTTCGATATTTATCCGGTTCAATTGGTGAAAGCCATTATGGTGGATGATATTGAATTAATGGAGAACTTAGGAATTTACGAAGTAGCGCCTGAAGATTTTGCACTTTGTGAAACTGTTTGTACGTCAAAAATACCCACCCAAACCATTGTTCGTAACGGATTAGCCATGTTACGTGAAGAAATGAGTTAAAACTATAAAATTATTGAGATGAGTAATGCAATTCACAAATTTTTAGAGAACAATGTTAAGCCCAACTTTGATGAAGGTGGGAAGTTAGAAAAGTACTTACCTGCATACGACGCACTGGAAACATTTTTATTTGTTCCAGGTCATACAACAAACGGCAAAGGATCTCACATTAGAGATGGCATTGACATGAAACGTACCATGATTATGGTGGTTTTAGCCATGGTTCCAGCCTTGTTGTTCGGAATGTGGAATACTGGTTATCAGCACTTTTTAGCAACAGGTGAAGCTTATACTTTTATGGATGCCTTTTTATATGGTGCGTTAAAAGTTTTACCATTGGTGGTGGTTTCTTATGCTGCTGGGTTAGGAGTTGAATTTGTTTTCGCAATTATCAACAAACACCAAGTGGCGGAAGGCTTCTTGGTGTCAGGAATGTTAATTCCGCTCTGCTTGCCAGTAGAGATTCCCTTATGGATGGTGGCAGCTGCAACCATTTTTGCTGTAATCATTGGTAAAGAAGTATTTGGAGGAACAGGAATGAATATCTTAAACGTAGCACTAACTGCTAGAGCATTCTTGTTTTTTGCTTATCCAACATGGATGTCAGGTGATAAAGTTTGGATTGGTGGTGGAATGGACGAATCTGTAGCGTATGCCGACGGTTCAACCGGAGCAACAATTTTAGCCCAAGCTACTGAAAAATCTTCGGGATTTGTAGATGCCGCAGGGGTTGCCTATGGCGATTCGTTCATGTCAGCATTTCTTGGATTGATACCCGGTTCGGTTGGAGAGACTAGCACGCTAGCAATTATCATTGGAGCAGCAATCTTACTAATCACAGGAATAGCATCTTGGAAAATCATGTTTTCAGGTATTCTTGGCGCTTATGTAATGGGCTTATTATTTAACTTGTGGGGAGCAAATCCCTTTATGGAAGTTCCTGCCCATATGCATTTGGTAATTGGAGGATTCGCTTTTGGAATTGTTTTCATGGCTACAGATCCGGTATCTGCTGCTCAAACAGCCACAGGTAAATACATTTATGGCTTTTTGATTGGATTTTTAGGAATTATGATTCGAGTATTTAACCCTGCTTATCCGGAAGGAATAATGTTGGCCATTTTATTCATGAATGTAATGGCTCCACTTATTGATCACTATGTTCTAGAATCAAATATCAAGAGAAGACAAAAACGTACAATGGCAGTTGCCGCTTAATAATTAAAGAAATGGACGTAAATAAAAATTCATACACATTTACCTTTTCTGCAATACTTGTTATTGTAGTAGGTGCATCCCTAGCTTTTGTAGCGGAAGGATTAAAGCCTTTACAAAAGGAAAATGTACGATTAGAGAAAATGCAAAATATCCTTGCATCTGTTAAGGTTGAAGCCACTCCAGAAGAGGCTGCTGCAAAATTTGAAGAGTATATCGTAGAACAGGTGATGTTGGATAATGACGGTAATATCGTTGCTCCTGAAGGTTTAACTGCATTTGATATTGATGTAGTGAAGGAATTCAAAACTTTAGACATTGAAAAAAGAAACTATCCTTTATTTGTTTTTGAAGAAAACGGAGCAAGAAAATACATTGTACCGATGGCTGGAAATGGTCTATGGGGGCCAATTTGGGGATTCGTTGCTTTTGAAGGAGACATGAATACCATTTATGGCTCAACTTTCGATCATAAGACAGAAACTCCGGGATTAGGAGCAGAAATTAATCAACCGTTTTTTCAAGACAAGTTTATTGGTAAAACCATATTTGATGGCTCTGAATATGTTTCTGTAGAAGTGGCAAAAGGTGGAGCAGACGTAGAAGGAAAGAAGCACATGGTAGACGGTATTTCTGGTGGAACCATTACCTCTAAAGGGGTAGGTGAAATGATGCAAAGAACCTTGAACGTTTACGTACCTTATTTCAAAGGCAATCAAAAAGCTGCTTTATAATTTTAAAACCGACTAAGCTATGAGCGAAACAGCAGAAGCAACAGCAGTTGTAAAAGAACCAAAAGAGCCATTATTCTCTTCAAAGAATAAAAGGCTTTTATCTGATCCATTGAACGATGACAACCCAATTACCATTCAGGTATTAGGTATTTGTTCTGCATTAGCTATTACCGTTCAGGTAAAGCAGGCAGTGGTAATGTCATTATCCGTTTTGGTAGTAATGATTGGAGCGAACTTAATCGTTTCCGTATTGAGAAACCTAATTCCATCACGCGTAAGAATTATCGTGCAATTAGTAATTGTTGCAGCATTGGTAATCTTAGTTGATCAAGTCTTGAAAGCTTACCTATACGATGTAAGTAAGCAACTCTCCGTATTTGTTGGTCTGATTATTACGAACTGTATTATCATGGGACGTTTAGAAGCATTCGCTCTGGCGAATAAACCTTGGCCTTCATTTTTAGATGCTGTAGGTAATGCTGCAGGTTACGGATGGATTTTAATTGCAGTTGCCGTGGTGAGAGAGTTGTTCGGTTCAGGAAAGCTATATGGTTTTCAAGTAATACCGGATGCTTTCTATGATTTCGGATACTTCAATAACGGATTAATGATTTTGCCTCCAATGGCATTGATTACCGTCGGAGTCATTATATGGATTCAACGATCTAAAAACACCAAACTAATCGAAGAAAATTAATAAAGATGGAATACGTAAATATATTTATTAAGTCGATTTTTATCGACAACATGATTTTCGCTTATTTCTTGGGAATGTGTTCTTATTTGGCCGTTTCTAAAACAGTGAAAACTGGAGTAGGTCTAGGAGCTGCAGTAATCTTCGTTTTGGGAATTACTGTGCCTATTAACTATTTATTAGAGAACTATGTCTTGAAGGAAGGAGCATTAGTTTGGTTAGATGCTGATTTCGCCGATGTAGATTTAAGCTTCTTAAGCTTTATTATGTTCATCGCAGTTATTGCCTCTATGGTGCAGTTGGTGGAAATGGCTGTTGAAAAATATGCTCCTGCACTTTACGGTGCCTTAGGGATTTTCTTACCATTAATAGCAGTAAATTGTTCGATTTTAGGTGGATCTTTATTCATGCAAGAAAGACAATATGCGAACATTGCAGAAGCTACTGTGTTTGGCTTAGGGTCAGGTGTTGGTTGGTTTTTAGCAATCGTAGCCATTGCAGCAATTAGAGAAAAAATTAGATACTCAAAAGTTCCTGCACCACTAAGAGGCTTAGGAATTACGTTCATCATCACCGGATTAATGGGAATGGCGTTTATGAGTTTCATGGGAATTGAATTGTAATTAAAAGAATTATAGGAAGATGATTTTAGCATTAAATACAGCAACAGTAGGATTGGCAATAGTCGTAGTATTATTGGTAATGTTATTACTAGTAAGTCTTTTGCTTTGGGCAAAAGCAAAACTGACTAATTCAGGACCAGTTTCTTTAACCATTAACGGCGAAAAGAATGTACAAGTTCAAGCAGGTAGCACGTTACTGTCTACCTTAAGTAGCGAAAAAATATTTTTACCATCCGCTTGCGGTGGTGGTGGAACTTGTGCCATGTGCAAGTGTCAAGTAACAAGTGGTGGTGGAGAAATTCTGCCAACTGAGAAACCTTATTTCTCTAGAAAAGAGATAGCTGACAATTGGAGATTAGGTTGCCAAGTGAAAGTGAAGGAAGACATGGTGGTGGAAGTTCCGGAAGAGGTCTTTGGAATTAAAAAATGGGAAGCAACAGTTGTTTCTAACTATTCAGTAGCTTCTTTTATCAAGGAATTTATTGTCGAGTTACCCGAAGATATGGATTACAAAGCTGGTGGTTACATTCAGATTGAAATTCCTAAAACGGTAGTAAACTTTGAAGACATTGACATTAAGGCGCACCCAGAAGAGCATCCAGGTGAGCCCGATAAGTTTAAAGCAGAATGGGATAAGTTTAACTTGTGGCCACTGCAAATGAAGAATAACGAATTGGTAGAAAGAGCCTACTCGATGGCTTCTTACCCTGCAGAGGGAAGAAGAATTATGTTAAACGTGCGTATTGCGACTCCGCCATGGGATAGGGAAAAGAACGGATGGATGAATGTAAATCCTGGCGTTGCTTCTTCCTATATCTACAATCAAAAGAAAGGCGACAAAGTAACAGTATCTGGACCTTATGGAGAATTCTTCATTAAAGAAACAGATGCGGAGATGTTGTACATTGGTGGTGGTGCTGGAATGGCTCCAATGCGTTCTCACTTGTATCACTTATTTAGAACACTAAAAACAGGTAGGAAAGTTACTTATTGGTATGGTGGGCGTTCCAAAAGAGAATTATTCTACATTGATCATTTTAAAGCGTTAGAAAGAGATTTTCCGAATTTTAAATTCTACATGGTATTGTCTGAACCGTTAGAGGAAGACAACTGGAAGAAAATGGAGAACATGCAAGACGAAGGCGATGGATTTGTTGGATTTGTTCATCAATCTGTAATCGATCAATATTTGACTAGTCATGATGCTCCTGAAGATATTGAATTTTACTTTTGTGGTCCTCCAATGATGAACCAAGCGGTACTCAAAATGTGTGACGATTGGGGAGTTCCTGAAGAAAATGTTTCTTTCGATGATTTCGGTGGATAAGCTGTTAAAAACGAAATAGAAAAAGGCTCGCTAATTATGGTGAGCCTTTTTTTGTGCTTGCTTGAAGCTTGAAGAGGGGTTGTAACCAAAAAAAGACCCTTGTTACTTAATAAAGGTCTTTTTAGTATAATATGTCGAATGCAAGTGTTACTTCTTCATCATTTTTTTGTAGTCTAAAATACTTTGCTCAATTACTTCTCTGGCTACATCTGCTCCTTGAAAATCTTCCACAATAACTTCTTTCTTCTCCAACTTCTTGTAGTCTTCAAAAAAGCTTCTAAGCTCTTTAATGGAATGATCAGGTAATTCGGAAACATCTTGAATGTGACTTACGCTCATGTCATTCACAGCAACTGCAATAATCTTATCGTCACTTTCACCCTCATCCAACATTCTCATAACACCAATAGGTCGGGCTTCCACTAAACACATTGGTACAATATCAACTTGAGAGAGTACTAGAATATCTAGCGGATCACCGTCGTCGCAAAACGTTTGTGGTATAAAACCATAGTTAGAAGGGTAGTTAATAGACGAGTACAGTACTCGGTCTAAAATTAGCATACCGGAATCTTTGTCCAATTCATACTTCGCTCTGCTGTTTCTTGGTATTTCAATAATACCGGTTACTGTTGTTGGTGAATTTTTTCCGATGTGAACATCGTGCCAAGGGTTAAACATGGTTTTATCGTATTTATAGGCCGGCAAAAGTAAGTATTAAGGGATAATCAATTACCAACTGGAGGTTAAATTTAGCCTTCAAAAGCCAAGAAGTTCGACATTATGAACACAACAAGTGATATATTAAAAAGCAGCCCGTATTTTTGCACTCATGAACCGAGAACAATTAGAATCCAACTTCTTTTTTTACGATTTACCCGATGAGAGAATAGCTAAGTACCCGCTAGCAAACCGAAATTCGTCTAAATTGCTAACGTATAAGAATGGAGAACTAGGTGAAGATGTATTTTCGAATTTAAGTTTACATCTACCAAAAGATTCTATGCTCGTTTTTAACGACACAAAGGTACTGGCAGCAAGACTTTACTTTCAACGAAAAACGGGAGCGAAAATAGAAATATTCTGTTTAGAACCTTATGAAAATACCGTCGAGCAGGCGCTAACCTCAAAAAGAGAATGCAAGTGGCAGTGTTTGGTTGGCAATTTGAAGCGGTTTAAGGAAAATGAAGTATTGGAATTGAAGATAGCCGGAACCGTTTTGAATGCAAGTATTGTAGAAAAACGTAAAACAGATGTAATCATCCAATTTGAATGGCAAGGAGGGATTGAGTTCTCGGATATTTTGGGAGAAGCAGGCGAAATTCCTTTACCACCGTATTTGAATCGAGATACGGAACTAGCAGATCAGATTAATTACCAAACCGTTTATGCAAAGAAGGAAGGTGCGGTAGCAGCGCCAACTGCAGGATTGCATTTTGTGGACAGTCAATTAGAAAACTTACAACAACAAGGGCACGTGTTGTCGTATTTAACCTTGTTTGTTGGTGCAGGAACGTTTCGTTCCGTAAAGGCAGAAAAATTAGTGGACCACGACATGCACCAAGAGCGAATAGTCATTACAAAAGCTACTCTGGAGCAGTTAGCTCAGAAAGAAGGCAAGATCGTTTGTGTCGGCACAACAAGCTTACGCTCCCTAGAAAGTATGTATTGGTTAGCAGTAAAACGAAAGCATACGGGAAACGTAAAAGAAAGTTTGGTGACACAGGAGGATGCTTATCGCTTGCCTTCGGATTGGACTTGGAAACAAGCTTGTGCGTATTTATTAGGTTTATTAGAAGAGAATGGTGAAACCAAGATTGACTTTCATTCTGCCTTATTCATTATGCCGGGATATACTTGGAAAGCCATCAGTGGGTTGATTACCAACTTTCATCAGCCCAAGAGTACACTGCTTGCATTGGTTTCTGCTTGGATTGGAGAAGACTGGCACAAGGTTTATGATTACGCGTTGAACAACGACTTTCGCTTTTTAAGCTATGGGGATAGTTCTATATTGTTGAAATAATTAGGGTTGTATTTTTATTGCTGTAAAATCTAAGAAGCCCTCCCGATTTAACGAAAGGGCTTCACAGATTTAATTGGGGTTGGTTTAATACTGGTCAATTAAATAGTTTACTAAATCTGTTGTGGTTACAATGCCTTCTAACTTATTGGAGTCATCAACTACAGGAAGTGCGTGAAATTCTTCTTTTGCTAGCGTCTCAGCAACTTCTTTTATGGTAGTATTGGAGTTAATGGTTGTTGGATCAGACTTCATTACCTGTTCTAGTTTTAAGCTATTAAAAATAGCAGAATCAACTTGCTCAGCCTGATTGTAATTGGCCCCAAAACTAATTCGATGAATGTCTGTCAAACTAATCATTCCTACTAACTTATCTCCTTTCACTACCGGCAAGTGGCGTATCTTTTTTTCTTCCATGATCGATTTGGCTTCACTCAAGTTGCTTTGATTCACATCAAGTGTCCATAAATCTCTTTTCATAATGTTGCTTACTGCTTCTCTTTTTTTCATTGAATTGGTTTTTAAATTCAACCTAAAGGTCAGAATAAATTAAAGGAAAGACTATGATTTTTATCAGGTTTTAGGCTCGGCCTTGTTGATTTTTCGCACCGAAGAAATCCTTTTAATGCACGTAAAGTGTTTGCACTAATTATCTGTATGCACAGCCCTGCTCAAACGATCATTAACAGTCCTGCCTAATCCGTGATTTGGAAGCGGCTCAATGACAATGTAGTCTAAGTCTAATAGATCGAATTCGTGTAACGTGTGGTAAATTCGTTGTGCAGCTTCATGCAAATTACCCGATGGGGACAAGATGATCTCTTTGGTAACCTCCAATTGTGGTGATTGCTTGAATACAATGAGTCCAATTTTGGAAGAAGAGTGTTTGCCTATAAAATCTTCAATACTTTCTGTAACTATGGTTTTTGTTTGTGGTGCGTAATGCCGTTTCGACATTCCCGGAGTAACGACCTTACTTTTTTTTGAATCAAAAAAGGAAACCGGTCCAACCACTTTTTCAATTTCCTCTACACTAATGGCACCTAGTCGGTAAACAATGACTTGGTTATCTTCAAATCCAATAATCGTAGATTCAATTCCCGCCTGGCAAGCTCCACCATCTAGCACCATTTTTAAGCCTTTTGGAAAGTAATCTGCTACGTGTTTTGCTGTCGTGGGACTGATTCGTTCAAAAGGGTTTGCACTGGGCGCTGCGATAGGTCCTGTTTTCTCCAGTAACTGCAGTAGTTTGGGATGATTAGGAATTCTGATACCAACGGTATTTTTTCCTGCTGTAATTTGATTGCTTACCTGCTCAGCCTTTGGTAAAACTAAGGTAAGTGAACCCGGCCAAAATTGCATGGCTAGCTTTTTCAATGGTTCAGGGAAGGATATACATAGCTTTTCAACCTCTTCAAGAGTAGCTATATGAACAATTAATGGATTGGTTCGAGGCCTACCCTTTAATTCGAAAATATAATCGATTGCTTCAGGAAAATTAATTGACGCTGCTAATCCGTAAACCGTTTCTGTTGGAATGGCAACCACCTCGCCATTAAGTAGCAATGCGGCGGCCTTTTCAATTGAAGATTGAATAATACTTTCCATTGCTTCAAAGTTCGTGATTTATCTAGTCTCTTGACTCGTATTTTACTCCCGCTTCAATACGAGTATTTAAGTGATTTTCTTTGGGAGGAATGGGACAGCTGTAGTTGTGATTATAAACACAATAAGGATTGTATGCCTGATTGAAGTCGATGACCATGAGGTCTCCTTCGATAATTCTTAAATCAATAAATCTGCCTCCTCCATAGGTGCCACTACCTGATGTTTCATCTGTAAATGGGAGGAAAAGATAGTCTTCGTATTCAGGTTTACTTTCTCCATAACTCTTGTAGATGTTCAAGCTGTGCTCTGCTCCATTTAATTGAAAAGTTGCAATGGCATAGACTACGTATTCTGGTCTTCTATCTGTTGTCGTTTTCATTTTAAAAGGTTTCGCCTTTTCCGTTCGAATAATTTCTGCCTTTACAGTGAACTGAGAGTCAATTTTAAAGAATGGGAGTCCCTTAAAGTTGGCTAAGTCTTCTTTTAAAAGGGGAGAACGTTCAGGGTCTGCGTATTGTCCGTTTATTTCTTTCTGAAATTCTAAAGCAGACTTTTGTTGAGCAAAATAGGGTAGTACCCAGATGCAGCAAAATAGTAGCAATACGTTTCTTTTTACCATCTTGTAAAGTTAAGCAAATGGCAGTTTTTTTTGACCCTAGAAATTAATAAGGAGGTGTTTACTATTGGCAATTGGTATTCTACGGATGGCATTTTTAGTAGTTTTATCAAATGCATACTCTCGAACAGCAGTTGAACGAATTGGACGCGTTCATACCCTCATTTGAAAAAAACAATGTAAAAGTTTCTAAGGCGAACGTTGCGTGGCACATTGATCATTCGCTACGGGTTATTAACTCCATAGCGAAAGCCCTAGCGCAGTCTGATCCAAAAGAGTATAAGGCTAAATTCAACTTTTGGAGAATTTTATTTTTAACCTTAAATTTCTTGCCTCGTGGCAAAGGAAGAGCGCCCAAAAAGGTATTGGCAGATGCAGAAATTACGACAGACGATTTGAAGCGGAGGTTGGGTTTTGCTAGAGGGAATGGCACAAATTTGAAACAGTTTTCTGAGAAATCTTTTTTCCCACACCCTTATTTTGGTGACTTAAATTTGTCTCAAGCTCAAAAGTTCATATGCATACATACAGAGCACCACCTCAAGATTATTCGAGATATTGAGAGAGAGTAACCTATTTCCTAGTAAATTGCTTTCGCTTCTATAAATTTTTGGATTCAAGGTGAGCGGTTAGTTTAACTGTCCGTCTATTTGGAGAGGAACTTTTCGAACCAAGAGCATGGGATCTTTAAACCTAGCACTTCAAAAACAGTGGAATAGCTGGACTGGTAAGTTATCTGTAAACGACGTATTGTTTACCAGTTACTGGAGAACAGAAAACCAATTCGGAAATTTAAATATAAATGGTTCGGGTGGAAGCGATAGCAGAAACGTGAGTCTTTATTTGAGTTATTCGTTTGGCCAAAATGATGTAAAAGAAAAGCGAAGAAGAGACTCAGCAGCAGAGGAGGAGAAGAACAGACTTTAATTCAAATAATAATTACGAATTACGAATCTGTGAATTATGCCGTGCCTGTGGCAGGAAGGAATTTTTGATATTGTATAGGGCTAGATTATTTTGTCATATTGAGCAGCTTGTCCGACCTCAGGCGGAATAGTCGGAGTATAAAACAAAATTAATCCTTTGACTTTAATCTTTTATCCAAATACCTGAAACTACCAAAGAATACAAACAATGTGATTAAACTCTCGGCCTCTTATACAACGGAACAGTGCTACAAGGCTCACCGTACATTAATATTTTGGTAACAGGTTGAAGCATCTCGGTAATTCGAACATATGCTGAAGCCGGTACTGCTTTTCCACTGCATCCCTTAATTACTACTCTAGCATCGATGTAATCATCAACATTAACATTTGAGAGAGCTTCCTCGAATAGCACACTTTCTAGTTCCTGAAGATTTCCGAAAACCACTTTTTTTGCAAAAGGGGTAAGTTTAGTGGTCAAAAGCATGTACGCCCATGTTGGAACTATGGCATCAACAGAACAGTAGATAGCGACGTATTTATCTTGGTATTGTGACCAATTGTGTGCTTTCACGAATTCACGAAAGTCTTTCTCTTTCAATGCAATTTCTTGCCAAAGGTTGTCTTTGATATCATACAAAACACGCTCACCTTCAGGAAATAAATCCTCTAAGTTGAACGTAATTAGGCCACTGTTGGCTACTCTGTTGATGATTTCTTCTGACATTTCTTTTATTGATTAATTCAAGATTGAACAATGGTGCATTACATGAAACCCAGCTCGAACTTCGCCTCTTCGCTCATCATGTCCTTGTCCCAAGTAGGATCCCAGACAATTTCTACTTCTGCTGTTTTTACACACCAACAACTTTCTGCTTTTACACGTACTTCTTCCGGTAAACTTTCAGCAACGGGGCAGTTAGGCGAGGTTAGGGTCATTTCAATTTTTACGTTGAACTCATCGTCAACAATTATAAAGTAAATTAAACCTAAATCGTAAATATTTACAGGTATTTCGGGATCATAAATGGTTTTTAGTACATCAATTACCTGGTTTTCTACATCTTTCTTTGAAAGGTCTTTTACGTTCTTTTCAGCCATGTCTTATACTTTTGAAGAATATGCAATTGCATACATTTTCATTTGTTTCACCATACTCACCAACCCATTGGAGCGAGTAGGAGAGAGGTGTTCTTTTAATCCAACTTTATCAATAAAGTAAAGTTCTGTTTCCATAATTTCTTTTGGTGATGAGTCCGTTAAAACTCGAATCATTAAAGAAATAATGCCCTTTGTAATAATTGCATCACTATCGGCGGTGAATTGAATTTTTGAGTCATTCATATCCGCAGCTAACCAAACTCTAGATTGGCAGCCTTTAATAATGTTCTCCTCAATTTTTTTGGTTTCTTCAATTAATGGCAGTTCTTTACCTAATGAAATCAAGTATTCGTACTTATCCATCCAGTCTTCGAACATTTCGAATTCCTCAATTACCTCATCTTGTCTTTCGTTAATCGTCATTATGTAAGCATTTTGATGGCTCTATGGAGAGCAGCAATTAATACGTCTACTTCTTCTTTGGTGTTGTAAAATGCAAAACTTGCCCTTATGGTACCTTGAATTCCAAAACGGGTCATTAATGGTTGTGTACAATGGTGACCCGTGCGCACTGCGATTCCCATTTTATCGACAATCACCCCTAAGTCATAGGCGTGCACTCCTTCTACTATAAATGAAATGACGGAAGCCTTTTCAGGTGCTTTGCCAATTATTTTGAGGCCTTCAATTTTTTTCAATTCTGCTGTAGCATAGTTCAGTAACTCCTGTTCGTGAACATGTATTTCATCCCAATTTAAGGACGTAATATAATCCACAGCTGCTGCAGTTGCAATTCCTGCAGAAATGTTAGGCGTTCCTGCTTCAAATTTATGAGGCAATTCATTGTAGGTAGTCTTTTCAAACGTTACCGTTTTAATCATATCGCCACCACCTTGGTAAGGCGGTATTTCATCTAACAATGCTTTTTTTCCGTAAAGAATTCCAATTCCAGTTGGTCCAAACATTTTGTGCAGTCCAAATACATAAAAATCAGCGTCTAAATCCCTTACATTGGGTGCGGCATGAGCAACTTGTTGCGCACCATCTACCAATACTTTTGCACCAACTTCGTGTGCTAATTTGACTATTTCTTTAACAGGGTTAATGGTTCCTAAAGTATTGCTAATGTGCACCACAGCAACCATCTTTGTTTTAGGGGAAAGCATTTTTTTGTACTCTTCCATTTGCAGCTCTCCTGCATCGTTTACTGGAATTACTTTAAGCTTTGCTTGCCTTTCGTCGCAAATCATTTGCCACGGAACAATGTTGGAGTGGTGCTCCATTTCAGTGATAATTACCTCATCTCCCTTTTGCAAATGAAAACGACCCCAAGCATTGGAAATAATATTTACCCCGTCTGTGGTGCCTTTTGTAAAAAGCACTTCCTCTGGAAGCTCTGCATTGATCCACGTTTGAATTTTTTTCCGGGCCTCCTCGTACGCGGTTGTTGCAACCTGACTTAATGTATGAACACCACGGTGAATATTTGCATTGTCATGAGAATAATAGCTATTGATCGCATCTATGACTACCTGTGGCTTTTGAGAAGTGGCTCCGTTGTCTAAGTAAACTAAGGGTTTGCCATTTACTTCTCTTGAAAGTATTGGAAAGTCTTTTCTTATGTCGTTTACGTTAAATTTTTTCATCCTTTCTTTGAAAGTGGATGAAAGTTTAAGGATGAAAGATTAAGGGACCAAGGTGTTTCGACCTTTCTTTTATCTTTTATCTTTTTTCTTTCATCAATTGTTTATTTAATTCCTTGGTAGTTCAAGTCGATGTAAGCTTCAATCTCATCTTTTACTGCTTCAACTCCAATTTGCTCAATCACATCGGCAGCAAAAGCGTTTACTAATACAGCTCGAGCGCTGTCTTTCGACAAACCTCTAGCTCTTAAGTAAAACAAGGCCTCTTCATCTAACTGTCCGGTTGTTGAACCATGACTACACTTTACATCGTCTGCATAAATTTCTAACTCCGGCTTTGAGTTAATGGTTGCAGAGTCTGTCATCACGATGTTAGCATTGGATTGGAATGCATTAGTTTTTTGTGCCTCTCTGTGCACAAATACTTTTCCGTTAAAAACTCCGGTTGAGGAGTCTCCTAAAATACCTTTATATAATTCATGCGATTCGCCATTTGGCTCACGGTGCAACAAATAAGTATGGTTATCTACGTGCTGTTTTCCTTTCAAGGGATACAATCCATTTAAATAAGTCATCGTGTTTTTACCTAACGAATCAATGTTTAGATTGTTTCTAACAATTGCTCCGTTTAAGGTGAAGGTGTTAATCTTAAAAGTGCTATCATCTGCCTGAACCACTTGCTCCGTTGCAATTTGGAAAGAGTCGTCTGCTTCGTTTTGAATTTTGTTAATTTCAAAATGGGCATTTTTTTCTACAAATATTTCAGAAACCATGTTGGTAAATGAACCAGTGTTAGAGGTGTCAATCGTTTTTAATACGGCTTTAGCATTCGCTCCTTGTTCTACAAATATGAAGTTTCTAGGATTCGATAAAATGTTCGAATCGTCAACAAAATTTAAAATGTAATACGGCTCTTCAGCCTGTACATTTTTAGAAACATGCATAAATGCTCCATCTTGATGGTATGCTGAGTTAATTTGTGCAAAAATCTCATCCTTCTTCACCAACGAATTAAACTTGTCTTTTAGCGCGCTGCTGTTCTTCTTTGCTTCCGATAAGGAGCTAAAGGTAACACCTACTTCCGATTCGAAAAAGCTTAGCTCTTCACTGTAAAAACCGTTTATTAAAACGATGCAGTTTTTACTGGGCACGGATAGGTCAATTTCCACCTCTTTTTCAGGAGCAGAAATGTTGTATTCCCCTTTAATTATTTTGTTGATTCTTGTATACTTCCAATACTCCACCTTGGAGGTTGGAAATTCTAATCCTTTAATTGTATTTTTTGCCGCACTTCGAATGTCTTTCGAAAAACTTTCGTCAAAAGAGAAATCCAATAAATTAAAGTTGGATAAAAATGTATCTTTTGCAGACATCTTCACGGTTTCGTTCATTACTTCCATACTATGCTGAAACTTCTTCTAAATCTTTAATAATCCAATCGTAACCTCTTTCTTCTAACTCTAATGCGAGTTCTTTAGGACCTGTTTTTACTATTCTTCCGTTGTACAAAACATGAACAAAATCCGGAACAATGTAGTCCAACAACCTTTGGTAGTGGGTAATTACAATAGAAGCATTGTCTTTTGTTTTTAATTCGTTCACCCCATTTGCAACTACTCTTAGCGCATCAATGTCTAATCCAGAATCCGTCTCATCTAAAACAGATAATTTTGGATCTAACATAGCCATTTGAAAAATCTCGTTACGCTTCTTTTCCCCACCTGAAAACCCTTCATTCACAGAACGATTAGCTAAGCGGCCGTCTAGTTCTACTAATTTTGACTTTTCTTTGACTCTTTTCAAGAAGTCCTTTGCAGCCATTGGCTCTTCACCTCTTTTCTCTCTTGCTTCGTTAATGGCAGTCTTCAAGAAGTTGATGTTACTTACACCAGGAATCTCCACCGGATATTGAAACGCTAAGAATAAACCAGCTCTTGAACGGTCTTCCGGTTCCATGTCCAACAAGTCATTTCCCAAGAAGTCTACAGAACCTTCTGTCACTTCGTATTCCTCTCTCCCAGCTAAAACACTCGCCAACGTACTTTTTCCAGAACCGTTTGGTCCCATAATGGCGTGAATCTCTCCTGCTTTTACCTCTAGGTTAATTCCTTTTAAAATTTCTGTTCCATCAATGGAAGCGTGTAGGTTTTTTATTATAATCATAATGTTTAATTCTAAATGAAAAATTAAAAATGTTTAAATTTTTTTATTTCTCATTGTTTTTAATATTGCCCCAAGTAATTTCAATATTTCTGTTAATTGACTCAGCAATTCATTTGCTTTGTCGTCCTTTATATAATTTGTGTCTTTTAATAATCTGATCCAAAAGTGTGTTTCTTTCGCTTCTTTATATGCTATTGAAAATTTGTAATGAAAATCTTTATCGCTAAACGCTCCGTCTCCTTCTTCAATATTCGCTGCAATAGAAGTGCCAGACCTTAGAAGTTGTTTTGTTAAATCATATTCATTGTGACTTTTGCGGACCTCTTTGACCAATTCGACAATTTGAATGGCTAGCGAATAACTTTTTTCTTTTACAGGATTATTCATTAATCATTTCTCATTTTACATTGTGGAAGCTAACCGACACTTCCTTCTAAACTAATTTCTAATAATTTTTGTGCTTCAACTGCAAATTCCATCGGCAACTGATTTAATACTTCCTTACAATATCCATTCACGATTAAGTTAATGGCTGTTGTTTCGTCCATACCTCTTTGCTTGCAATAGAATATCTGGTCTTCTCCAATTTTTGAAGTGGTTGCTTCGTGTTCCACTTTTGAACTTTGGTTGCTTACCTCGATATAGGGGAAGGTGTGAGCACCGCAATTGTTCCCCATTAACAAAGAGTCACACTGTGTAAAGTTTCTTGCGTTAGTTGCTCCTTTGGCAATCTTTACCAAACCGCGATAAGAATTCTGTGCTTGTCCTGCTGAAATACCTTTCGATATAATCGTGCTTTTCGTGTTTTTACCCAAATGAATCATTTTCGATCCGGTGTCTGCTTGCTGGTAATTTGATGTAACCGCAACGGAGTAAAACTCTCCGATAGAGTTGTTTCCTTTCAATATACAACCTGGATATTTCCAAGTAACGGCAGAACCAGTCTCCACTTGCGTCCAAGATATTTTTGAATTCTCC
>Ga0307934_1000588_pt1 | contig 26177 bp, 16 predicted proteins | sample OrgLakmetageno90_FD_201838 | JGI IMG/M metagenome (GOLD analysis project Ga0307934, IMG submission 201838) | Saline water microbial communities from Organic Lake, Antarctica - #90 | ecosystem: Environmental > Aquatic > Non-marine Saline and Alkaline > Saline | place: Antarctica: Organic Lake...
CTTAATGAAATTTGCGGATGTTACAGTCTGATTATGCGCCGGATTTTTGGTCGCTGCATTAATCCGTTTTTAACAATTCATAACCCAATTGGGCTTTATTAACCGGATTATCCTGCAAAGGCAGATACTGCTTTATTTCCCGAGCAAATCGTTTTAAAACTTCCAAATCACCGTGGCGTAATTCCAGCTCAATTTCATGAATCGGTGTTTCAGCATCAGCCGTTTTCACCCGGCCCTGGTCATAAGCCAGCTCAATATGGGTACCGTCAATATCCAGGTCCCAGGTTTCACGGGTGAATTCAGTGCTGAAAATGCATTGCAACTGATTCCATTGACCGGAATCGTCAACGATTGAAGCTAACGGTGTTTGTCTGAGCAACGCTTTATCAAACTCACCGCTTAATAAAGGCTGATCCCACTCTTCACGTTGATGCAGGCCATCTTTAACCTGACCGGCATTTTTAACGGTTTGCAGCCATTGCCCTTCGACTTTGCGCAGCCGTAGCGCAATACGCATCTCACGCAATGTGAAATGGGGTGTATCAAAATAATCGGTGCGCAGCGATTGGGTTTTGCGGCTGGTCACTTTGTCTTGCAACCAATCCAACGCGTACAAATCCAGCGGCGCGCCGCTGACCGATAATTTAATTTCTTGTTCTAAGCTCATTTCAGTAAGTGCTTTAAATAATGACCGGTATGCGATTTTTTATTTTGCGCCACTTGTTCCGGTGTGCCAACTGCAATGATCTGACCACCACCTGAACCGCCTTCCGGGCCCATATCAATGATCCAGTCAGCCGTTTTAACGACATCCAGATTATGCTCAATGACCACGATAGTATTACCGCGATCGCGCAGGTGATGCAGCACTTTCAGCAATTGTTCGATATCAAAGAAGTGCAGACCGGTAGTCGGTTCGTCGAGGATATACAGCGTTTTACCGGTATCACGTTTCGACAGTTCTTTGGCCAGTTTGACCCGCTGTGCTTCACCGCCCGATAAGGTGGTCGCATTCTGGCCCAGTTTGATATAGGTCAGGCCAACATCAATCAGCGTTTGCAGTTTTTTGGCGACCACCGGAATGTTTTCAAAAAACACATTGGCATCTTCAATGGTCATACCCAGCACTTCGGTGATGGTTTTGCCTTTGTAACGAATATCAAGCGTTTCACGGTTATAACGCTGGCCTTTGCAAACATCACAGGGCACATAAATATCGGGCAAAAAGTGCATTTCGACTTTAATCAGGCCATCCCCCTGACAGGCTTCACAGCGGCCACCTTTCACATTAAAGCTAAACCGCCCCGGCCCATAGCCACGCGAGCGGGCTTCCGGTGTGCCGGCAAATAACTCACGGATGGGTGTAAACAGACCGGTATAGGTCGCTGGATTAGAGCGCGGCGTGCGACCAATCGGGCTTTGGTTGATCGCCACCACTTTATCGAGTTGATCCAAGCCCAATATTTCGGTGTGTGGTGCCGGTTCATCTGACGCACCGTTCAAGGTTTTAGACGTTAATTTCAACAGTGTTTCGTTAATCAATGTCGATTTACCACTACCCGAGACACCGGTGACGCAGGTCATCAGGCCAATTGGAATATCGACATCAACATGCTGCAGATTATTACCACAGGCACCGCGCAGGCCAATTACTTTGCCTGCATGGGCTTTTTGGCGTTTCTCTGGCACAGCAATCTTAAGACGACCCGACAAGTATTTGCCTGTCAGTGACTTTTCACTGTTCATAATATCGGCAGGTGTGCCCTGGGCGACAATTTCACCACCATGGACGCCGGCACCGGGACCAATATCCAACACATAATCAGCGCTGCGAATGGCATCTTCATCATGTTCAACGACAATCACGGTATTGCCCAAATCGCGCAGTCGGGTCAACGTCCCCAGCAACCGGTCATTATCACGCTGATGCAGACCAATTGACGGCTCATCCAGGATATACATGACCCCAACCAGACCGGCACCAATCTGACTGGCTAAACGAATTCGCTGCGCTTCACCGCCGGATAAGGTTTCCGCACTGCGCGCCAAATTCAGATAATCGAGACCAACATTGACCAGAAAACTTAAGCGCGCGCCAATTTCACTGATGATTTTGTCAGCAATTTCACCTTGTTTACCCGGTAGCTGCAGTTCTTCAAAAAAGCGTTTCGCTTCACCAATCGGCAGGCTGGTAATCTCTGGCAAATTTGCTTGTTGAATAAACACATTGCGGGCGGATTCAGTCAGCCGCGCGCCATGACATTCAGGGCAAGCGCGCACTGAATGAAATTTGGCCAGTTCCTCACGCACACTTCCCGATTCAGTTTCGTGATAACGGCGCTGTAAATTAGGCACAATGCCTTCAAAGGCATGCTTGCGGCTGACCCGCTTACCGCGATCACTGAAATAACTGAAATCAATCTCGTTGCGGCCACTGCCATTGAGAATCACTTCCCGAACATTTTCCGGCAGGTCCTCAAACGGCGTATCCAGATCAAATTCAAAATGCGCCGCCAATGACAGTAACATCTGATAATAATAGGCATTACGCCGATCCCAGCCGCGAATGGCCCCTGCCGCCATACTTAATTCCGGATGTGCCACTACGCGCGCAGGATCGACAAACTGTTTCATGCCCAGACCATCACAAGTCGGGCAGGCACCGGCTGGATTGTTAAACGAAAACATCCGCGGCTCGAGTTCAGCAATCGAATAACCGCACTGACTGCAGGCAAAACGCGCTGAAAACAGTGTCACATCAGCGTCATCATCCATGGCCACCACTTTGGCGACACCATCCGCGAGTTTTAAGGCGGTTTCAAAAGATTCTGCCAATCGTTGCTGAATATCAGCACGGACTTTGAAACGATCGACCACCGCTTCAATGGTGTGTTTTTTGCGCAGTTCTAATTCCGGCGGACTATCTAATTCAATGACTTCACCATTGACCCGGGCCCTTACAAAACCCTGCGCCCGCAGCCCTTCCAACACATCGCGATGCTCGCCTTTACGATCCTGAATCACCGGTGCCAGCAAGATCAGCCGCTTACCTTCCGGCATTGCCAATACGGTATCGACCATTTGACTCACGGTTTGTGCGGCCAGCGGCAGAGCATGTTGTGGACAACGCGGCTCACCGGCGCGGGCAAACAATAAGCGCAGATAATCGTATATTTCGGTAATGGTGCCGACGGTGGAGCGTGGATTATGTGATGTCGACTTTTGTTCGATAGAAATCGCCGGCGATAAACCTTCGATGTGATCGACATCGGGCTTTTCCATCATCGATAAAAACTGCCGGGCATAGGCCGACAATGATTCCACATAACGGCGCTGGCCCTCGGCATACAGCGTATCAAACGCCAAAGACGACTTACCCGAGCCTGACAGACCTGTAATAACAATCAGTGAGTCACGCGGCAGGTCGACGTCGACGTTCTTCAAATTGTGGGTACGGGCGCCGCGAATGCTGATTTTTTTCATGCAAGTTCCGTAGTAAAATCAAACGGATCAATATACTCTGTCCCGCTATCATGACGCAAAAACAAACCGCATCGGCCGCGCTTAGCGGGTCGGAAAAACGCACTATTTCGGGCTTATCGCTGATATTCGCACTGCGAATGCTCGGCTTATTTATGATCCTGCCGGTATTCTCTTTATCTGCGCAGCAATACAGTCATAGCACACCATTATTGATCGGTCTGGCCATCGGCGCTTATGGCCTGACGCAGGCCTTGTTGCAAATCCCGTTTGGGATGCTCTCTGACCGTATCGGCCGTAAAAAAGTCATTTTTTTCGGGCTGATTTTATTTGCGCTGGGCAGCGTATTAGCCGCCGTTGCCGATTCTATTTATACGGTGATTGCCGGCCGGCTTTTACAGGGCAGTGGTGCGATTGCCGCGGTAGTGATGGCCTTAACCGCCGATTTAACGCGCGATCAGCATCGCACCAAAGCGATGGCCGCCATTGGTATTAGCATTGGTTTATCATTTTCACTGGCTTTGGCCAGCGGCGCGGCACTGGAAAGCTGGGTGGGCCTGGCCGGTATTTTCTGGGTAACGGCGATCTTGGCTTTGCTGGGCATAGTGGTATTAAAGTGGTGGGTGCCTACACCGCACCGCCAAAACAGTCACCGCGAAATGAAACCAGCACGGGCGCAATTAGGCGACGTCATCCGCAACCGGCCGGTCATGCGCATGGTACTGAGTATTCTGATCCTACATTTGCTGCTGACCTTGAGCTTTTTTGCGCTGCCCATTGCCCTGCAGGATTTTGCCGGCATCGCCAAGGATGATTTAGCACAAACTTATTTACCGATCCTGCTGCTGGCCTTTGTCACCATGGTGCCGTTTATTTTGATCGCCGAAAAACACCGGCAAATGAAAAAGGTTTTTCTGGGCGCGATTATTGTGCTGGCACTGGCGCAGCTTGGCTGGGCACTGCAACCAGGCTCGCTGCCGCTGCTGCTGTTATGTTTATGGCTGTTTTTTACCGCGTTTAATGTGCTCGAAGCCAGCCTGCCGTCGATGATGTCCAAACTCAGCCCGTTGCAACATAAGGGCACGGCGATGGGCGTCTATTCCAGTGCGCAGTTTATTGGTGCCTTCCTCGGCGGTGTGCTCGGTGGGGTAATTTATAGTGTTGGTGATATCAGCTGGATCTTTTTTTCAGCGTTCACTTTATGTTTATTATGGTTGCTGGTGATGTGGCCGATGAAGGCACTGACACATTTCAGCAACCGGATCATCCCGCTGGCCGGTTTAACAGCGGCCAATGCAGACCATTATCAAAGCCGTTTGGAAGCCATTCCCGGCGTAGTGGAAACCATTTTGGTAGTAGATGATCAGCTTGCTTATGTGAAATTTCTCGCCGATGATATCGACCTGAGCGAATTAGAATCTGTCACATGAAATCTGCGTAAAATGATGCAAACTCAAGAACAAAGGAACAAATCATGTCAGTAAACAAAGTTATTCTGGTCGGCCGACTGGGCGTGGATCCGGAAAGCCGCGCTTTTCCAAACGGTGGCTCTATCTGCAATCTGCGTATTGCCACGTCAGAAAACTGGCGTGACAAACAAACCGGTGAACGCCAGGAACGCACCGAATGGCACCGCGTCGTACTGCGTAATAAACTCGGCGAAATTGCCCAGCAATATTTGCGCAAAGGCTCGCAGGTCTACATCGAAGGCCGCATCCAGACCCGCAAATGGCAAAACCAGCAAGGTCAGGATCAATACACCACGGAAATCGTTGGTAATGAAATGACCATGCTCGACAGCAAAGGTGGCAGTGGCGGCGGCGGTGGTGGTGACAGCAGCTATGACCAAGGCCAGAACCGGCCACAACAACAAAATACTAACCAGAATAGCGCCCAACCAGCCTCAGCCTCTGCCGGCCCTGATTACGGCGGTGGTGATGCTGACTATTACGATGATGATATTCCGTTCTGATCAATTAACGACCAGCAAATCAAGCCCCGTAATCCGGGGCTTTTTTTTGGCGGAAGCCTTGCTGTAATTGCCGTTCAGTGGGACGATGCAGATAATAATAAGAGAACATTATGCAACACAAAATCAAACAAACCTCAGTCAGACCCCTGCGCACCCTGAACCTGTTATCCCAGGAAGAAATCCGCCGCCTCAGTAATCCCGGCGAAGACCTGCACCGCCTGTTTCGCGACTGTGCCTTAGCGATCCTCAACACCGACAGCCATGAAGATGATGCCGAGCAGATTTTTAATAAATTTGCCGATTTTGATATCCGACTGACCCCGCAGGAACGCGGCATTTTGCTGCAAATCGACAATGCCCCGGCGCAATCTTTTGTTGGCGACACGCTGATTCGGGGTATCCAGGAACATTTATCCTCTGCGCTGCGAGATATTGTTTATACCGACTTTAAAATTCTCTCTCAACACCCGGAAACCCCAGAGCAAATCACCGACAGCGTGTTTATGATTTTGCGTAATGCCAATGTGGTGCGACCTGATATGCCGCCTAATATGGTGGTCTGCTGGGGTGGTCATTCTATTCCGCGCCTTGAATACGATTACGCCAAGCATGTGGGTTATGAACTGGGGCTGCGCGGTCTGGATATCATTACCGGTTGCGGTATTGGCGCTATGAAAGGGCCAATGAAAGGTGCGGCTGTCGGACATGCCAAACAACAAATCAAAACCGGCCGTTATATTGGCATTAGCGAACCGGGCATTATTGCCTCGGAATCACCGAATGCCATTGTTAATGAGCTGGTGATCATGCCGGATATTGAAAAACGTCTGGAAGCGTTTGTCCGGCTTGGCCATAGTTTTATTGTCTTTCCCGGTGGTGTTGGCACGGTTGAAGAAATATTCTATCTGCTGAGCATTTTGCTACACCCGGATAATAAACAAGGCATTCCATTAATTTTTGCCGGCCCGGCAAGTTGCCGGGAATATTTTGAGACGCTGGATCAGTTTCTGAAAAAATGTCTCGGTGACAATATCAGCGATCTGTATGAAATCATTACCGGCGACCCGGATAAAGTGGCCCAGCGTAGTCGCGAAGGGGTAACCAGCGTGCAACAGTCCCGCCGGAAAAATGAAGATGCCTACTACTACAACTGGCAGCTGTATATTGACCCGATGTTGCAACAGCCATTTCTGCCGACCCATGACAATATGGCGCAATTAAGACTGTTTCCGAATATGCCCAAGCATGAATTGGCGGCACAGTTACGCGCTGCGTTTTCTGGCATTGTTGCCGGTAATGTAAAAGCCTTTGGTATCAGACAAGTGGCCGAGCATGGTCCCTATCAAATCAATGGCGATCCGGCATTAATGCGGGCGATTGATGATTTACTAAGCCAGTTTGTTCGCGATCAGCGGATGAAACTCGGTCAGGACGCCAGTCGTTACAAGCCGTGTTACGAAATCATTAATCCTGATGCAGGTGAAACACTTTATTCATGATCTGCCAGCGACCATCGGTTTTTAACAGATTAAATAAATCGGTAAACCGTAAACCAGTCCAGTTATCCGATTCAAGACGCACAGTGGCAACCGTGCCGTAAATATCAATACTGGCTATGACGCTTTGGATATCGGGTGCCGGACCATTTTCATCATTCCAGTCATATAAGCCTTGAATGGGTCCGGCAAATAAATCGTCACCGACATAACCATAAATTGTCGCATCCTGATGAAATCCCGGGCGCATCAACTCACCCTTGCCAGCGCGAGCACCATCGATGTAATACTGAATAACCTCGCGAATCGCCGCGTAATCACTTATGTCTGCTGCTTGCATAGCTGTCTCCCCAATAGAATACAATTGATTCTAGGTTGGAATGCCAATGCAATCAATGGCAGATTCAATGAGCCACAATCTCCAGTGCAGTCAGGTATATGAGTTCACAGGCGTTGCCACCGGTATCATCTCGTGTCAGAGAGCTTTGCCAGCGCCAGCCATCATCCGCTTCGGCAAGGATCAGTTGACCCTTTAAGCGAATTATCTGGCCGGGACGCACTTTATCCAGGATGGCTTCCAGATGTTCGTTGCCAGGCACCAGATGCATATTGGCGCTCTGAGTTTCTATTTGCTGACGGGAAATAGGAAAGCTATCGACTCGCCAGTGATACCAGCGGCCGGACTGACGAATATCAATATTGGCCAGCACCACTTCATTCGACATCTGTTGCCAGCCCAACGCCAGATCGGTGGGTGCCAGATCACTTTCACGATCAAGAAGATAATCCTCGCGTGACAGGACCTTGGCTTCTAGGGAAAAATTGGCCAGTGGCGTTATCAGATAGTCTTCAAACCTGAAGGTCTGAGGATCTGGGACGGGGGTCTGCTGGGGTGCCTGTTCGACCATCACGCCAGGTCCCAACATAACGGTTCTTGTAGAGAAGTACTGCCAGAGGCCAACAAAAATGAGCACAATGACAAGTAATCTGCCGATTGTCATGGCGCATGCAAATTGAATTTCTTGCCGGCCAGCCAGATCAATAAGAGCACCGGCACACCGAGCAGTGCTGTTAACAAGAAAAACTGCTCATAGCCCATCGACTCCACCATGGTGCCGGAATAACCACCGAGAATTTTTGGCAGTAAGGTCATCAGCGAACTGAAAATCGCATACTGTACGGCAGTAAATGAAATATTGGTCAGACTCGACAAAAAGGCGATAAACGCGGCACTGGCGAGGCCCGCCGATAAATTATCCGCCGAAATCACGATATACAGCATGGTCAAATCATTGCCCATTGATGCCAGCAGCATAAACAACAAGTTGGTCAGTGCCGATAACACGGCACCTAAAAACAAAATTCGCATCACGCCATAACGCATGGCCAATATGCCGCCGACAAAGCCACCAAAGATGGTCATAAACAAGCCGAATGTTTTCACCACCGTGGCAATTTCCGGTTTGCTAAAGCCCATATCCTGATAAAACACATTGGCAATCACACCGAGCACAATATCGGAAATCCGGTACAAGCCGACCAGCGCCAATAACAACAGTGCAGCCGACAAACCATAACGCCGGAAAAAATCGGCCACCGGCTCAACATAACTGCGTTTTAAAATCGTTCGCTGCACCAGCCCTAATGCAATTAAACTGCGTCCAATCAACACTGCAACCACTGTCGCCAGCAATAAGCGCATTAATTCGATAACAACGGTGGTCAGCGGACTATTCAGTAAAAAAGGCAGCAACTGTCCATGCATCTGCATCGCCCAATCACGGGTCAGATAAAAACAGCCGATAAAGCCCGCCATTGCCAACGCAAAGGCCAGTAATAAACCCAGGTAATCTTGTTTGCTATCAATCACTTTTAAAGGATCAACATCCGGCTCACGGCACACTAACGTCGTGACCACACCAATCAGCATCAACGCGGCCATCACAAAATAACTATGCCGCCAGGCCAAATAATCATAGTTGTATACTTCTGAGCCAAAATAACTGGCCAGATACAATGCACCCGCGCCGGCCATCAGCATACCGATCCGGTAACCCGCGATATAACTGGCCGACATCAGTGCCTGTAATCGTGGTTCTGCTGATTCAATCCGATAAGCATCAATCACCACATCCTGCGTCGCCGCAGAAAACCCCAGCAATACCGCAGCAACCGCCATCAAAGTCAGCGAATGGGTCGCCGGATCAACCATGGCCATCAATAAGATCGAACCGATAATCATAAATTGCGACAACAATAACCAACTACGCCGCCGGCCCAGTAATTTATGCAGCCATGGCAGCGGCAACACATCCAATAATGGTGCCCAGACAAACTTAAAGGAATAACCGAGCGCCGCCCAACTGAAATAGGTGACTGCGCTGCGCTCAATACCGGCCTCACGCAGCCATAAACTCAGCGACGAAAAAATCAGCAATAATGGCAAGCCCGCGGCGATGCCTAAAAACAGCATGGTCAGGATTTCTCGGGTAAAAAAACCTTGCATACTGTCCTGCCAGGAACGGATACGATCAATCAAACTGCAGTCTCAGATTAAGTTCAATCCGCTAAAGTACCATTGACGCATCCGGCAATCCACTCTGCAATCCGGCGGGCAGTCGGTCACAATGATTGTCGTGCCCTAGCCGGTTGTTGATAATGCAAAATAACACTGACCCGCATCACAAATATGGCCAAACAACGCAAAATTATTCACGTCGATATGGATGCCTTCTACGCCTCCGTAGAGCAGCGTGATAACCCCGAACTCAAAGGCAAACCGCTCATTGTCGGCGGCCAGCCGGACAGCCGCGGTGTGGTCGCTGCCTGCAGTTATGAAGCCCGCAAATTCGGCATTCATTCGGCCATGGCGTCATCACGCGCCTATCGCTTATGCCCACAGGCAATTTTTGTACGGCCTCGGTTTGATGCCTATAAAGAAGTCTCCAATCAAATCCGCGACATCTTCTGGCGCTATGCCTCCGAAGTCGAACCACTGTCACTGGACGAAGCCTATCTGGATGTCACCTTTACCGAATCGTTTAACGGCTCAGCCACACTGATTGCCAAAGCCGTCAAACGTGAGATTCTTGCTGAAACAGGCCTGATTGCCTCTGCCGGCGTCTCTTACAATAAATTTCTCGCCAAAATCGCCTCTGATATGGACAAACCCGACGGCCTGTATCTGATCCGTCCCGAGCAGGGCCAGGCTTTTGTCAACGAACTACCCATCGGAAAATTTCACGGTATAGGCCCCGCCACCGAAGCCAAAATGAAACACCTCGGCATCCATACCGGCCATGACCTGCGTCAGAAACCGCTGACCGAACTCACCGAACGCTTCGGCAAAGCCGGCCAGTATTACTTCAATATCGCCAGAGCCATCGACGAACGCCCCGTTCGCAGCTCACGGATCCGTAAATCGCTGGGTAAAGAAACAACCTTTGCTGAAGATATTTTATCTGTCCCCGAATTAACTGCCATCTTGCTCAGCCTTGCCGAACAAGTACTGGAAAGTCTTAACAAACAACAACTACAAGCCAGAACCGTCACAGTTAAAGTGAAATATGCTGACTTTCAGCAAGTCACCCGGGCGCAGACGTTGAATCATATAATAGGTTTTAACGATTTGAAGGAATGGTTGCCGAAATTGTTGGCTCGGACGGAAGCAGGTCATAAACCTGTAAGGTTAGTGGGGTTGAGTTTGAGTGGGTTTGATGTGCCGGTGTCTGTTGAGAAAAATCAGCCGCAGTTAGATTTGGGATTAAGAGATGCTTTTGAGTGATTAATCTGTTCATTAACTTCCAAAGCATGAGTTCCATAAGTTCAACATCTAAAAAAGAGCGTCATCGTCTCGTTTAACGCATTTTAAATGCGCTATTAAGGTTTTTTAACTGGAGGCTGATATTCAAAAAACTTTAACTAGAGCACAGTTTTGTCATTTAGCGCCAATTGATCGTTGCCAGAGACTTTATTTTTGAACTACCCTCATTGGTATTGAAAGGATTTCAAGAAGAATGAAATGGATCATCGTCACGGAAGACGAATTCCCTATCTCAAGGTAGGGGTGTTTGTTGTATCGAGCCTATTTTCTGTAGCAACGTATGCGGGTGCTGCCATTATCGATCGGGCCGCGCAAGAGCAACTTCTGCAGCAGGAGCGCGAGCGCCAGCTTCGTGAACAGCAAGACATCTCTCCCGATGTGCGCTTGCCAACGCCAGACTTTCAGTCAAATCGCCTCGTTTATCCTGAAAGCGAATCTCCCTGTTTTACTATTTCGAATGTCACGCTGAGTGGCGAAAGCGCTGCACGATTTCAGTTTGCGCTATCGGCGGTTACACAGGGTAATGATCCAGCCATAAACCGTTGCCTTGGGGCACAGGGCATCAATGTTTTAATGAGCCGAGTTCAGAATGCCATAATCGCCCGGGGCTTTGTGACCAGTCGGGTGCTGGCTGCTCCGCAAGATCTTAATTCCGGTTTATTACAACTTACTGTCATACCTGGCAAAGTCAGAAAGGTCCGCTTTGCTGAAGACGTGACGGCAAGAGCAACGAAATGGAATACCTTGCCAATTCAGCCGGGAGACATTCTCAACCTGCGGGATATTGAACAGGGTCTGGAAAACTTCAAACGCATTCCCACTACAGAAGTCGACATTCAAATTGAACCAGCAGATGGGCCGGATGCTTCACCCGGTGCAAGTGATGTGGTTATCAAATATCAACAACGTTTTCCTTTTCGATTATCCCTCAGCGTTGATGATGCTGGGTTCGATTCCACCGGCAAATACCAGACTGGTATAACCCTGTCTGGCGACAATTTGCTGATGCTCAATGACTTGTTCTACATTAATTACAACCATGATCTGGGCGGCGGCGAATCTGGCAAACGCGGATCTGACGGCCAAAGTATCCATTATTCGCTTCCCGTTGGTTATTGGTTATTTGGCTTTACTTCATCCAGCTATGACTACCATCAAGAAGTTTCAGGCATTAACCAATCGTATCTCTACAGTGGTCGCAGCGAAAATTCGGATATCAAGGCCAGCCGGCTGATTTACCGCAATGCCATCAATAAAACCTATCTTTCACTTCGGGGATTTTTTAGAAAATCTTCTAACTATATCGACGACACTGAGATTGAGGTGCAAAGACGTCGCACCGCAGGCTGGGAAATTGGCTTTAACCAAATCTGGTATTTAGGACGATCGCTTTTGGATTACAGCCTCGCCTATAAGCGTGGGACCGGCGCACTGAATGTCTTAAAAGCCCCGGAAGAGAATTTCGATGAGGGCACATCACGTATGCAAATTCTCACGGTTGATTTGGGTTTCAATTTGCCATTTACGATTAATACTTCTTGGGGTAAACAGGCTTTACGTTACTCAACCCAAATTCGTGGGCAATACAATTTCACCCCTTTATCGCCGCAGGATCGTTTTTCTATTGGTAATCGTTACACCGTTCGTAGTTTTGACGGGCAGTTGTCTTTGAGTGCAGACAACGGCTGGTTTATGCGCAATGAGTTGAGCGCTTTGATAGGCAATACGGGGCAGTCCGTTTATTGGGGGCTTGATTATGGCGAAGTGGACGGTCAATCCAGTGATTTGTTATTGGGGCGACAGTTGGCAGGAACCGTGCTGGGTTTGAGAGGCGGCTATAAAGGTTTTAGCTACGACGTATTCGTGGGTAAAGCACTTAAAAAACCAAAAGGATTTGCAACAGCAAAAACAACATTAGGCTTCAATGTGAACCTTACTTTTTAATTGACGTTTGGCTCGTTCAACGATGATAAAGGACTAACATCATGAACAAAAATAAATTCCTCGTTGTTTTTAACAAGGCACGGGGTGCGATGATGGTGGTGGCAGAAAACGTCGGCAGTCATTCATCGAAAGATAGCCATATTGCACCAACAACGCCTTGCTCGTTGATAACCGCAACGCTTCGTCCAGTGTTTTTTTCCATGCTTATTATGAACGGTCTAGTAATGAGTCATGGCCAAGCCTGGGCAGATATCATTGCTGATCCCAATGCGCCTTCCAATCAACGCCCCATTGTCAATGAAACTGCCAACAGCTTGCCACTGGTCAACATCCAGACGCCGAGTGCTGCCGGTGTCTCGCGAAACGCCTATCGCCAGTTCGATGTTAAGTCACAAGGCGCTATTCTCAATAACAGTAATCAGAATACTCAAACCCAACTTGGTGGCTGGGTTCAGGGCAATCCTTATCTTGCTGGTGGCACTGCCAAAGTGATTTTGAATGAAGTGAACAGCCATAATCCCAGTTTGCTCAATGGCTATGTTGAAGTGGCCGGTAGCCGTGCACAGGTGGTGATTGCCAACCCGGCAGGTATCAGCTGCGATGGCTGCGGTTTTATCAATGCCAACCGCGCCACCCTGACAACTGGCACGCCCATCTTGAATAACGGCAATCTGCTCGGCTATCGCGTTGGTGGCGGACACATTAATTTTCTGGGTAATGGACTTGATACTTCACAAGCTAACTTCACGGACGTTATTTCGCGTGCAGTAACTGTGAACGCGGGTATTTGGGCGAATAATCTAAATATCACTACGGGCACCAATCAGGTCAACGTCGACAGCAACAGTAATCTCACCAATGTAAACGCTATCGCTGCCGATGCTGGCAGTATTACGCCTGCTTTTGCGATTGATGTTGCCGCACTTGGTGGCATGTATGCGGGCAAAATCCACATGATCGGTACTGAGTCTGGTTTGGGAGTGCGTAACGCCAGTGACATTGGCGCAAGCGTTGGTAATGTCAGCATAAGCGCCAATGGTTTGTTGCAAAACACCGGCACTATCAACGCGAAAACCAATATTCAGTTGGCTGCCAAAGCCCTGAAAAGTGATGGCAGCGTTAAAGCGGATGGTGATATTGCCATCAACCTGGCTTCGGATTACGACCACACTGGTGAACTGCAATCTGGCGGTGATCTTGTTTTACAAACCACGGGCGATATCACCAATCAATCGACCATTCTGGCAAGTCAATCATTAACGCTGAGTGCCAATAACATCGACAATACGGTGAATGGCGAGATAGCGGGCCTCGATACTCAGATTACGGCCGTTGATACGATTGTTAATCGCGGCTTGATTGATGGTGTAGAGACGCTCATCAATGCAGACAGTTTGGAAAACAGCCAAACCGGCAGCATCTTTGGCGATCATATTGCCATTCAAGTCGCAAGTTTGGGCAATGAATCAGGTGCCGTCATCGCAGCCAGAGATCGTCTCGATATTGGCGCGACGAACATCGAAAACCAAAGTGAAGGCCTGATATTCAGCGGAGACAATCTCACTATTGGTGGTAGCCTTGATGTCAACCGCGAGGCCATCGACACGGCAGATTCATTAATCAATGACGGCTCTACAATCGAAGCATTAGGTAACGCAGCTTTAGTCATAAATGATCTACAAAATCTCAATACAAATCTTGTTACTCAAGTAGTTCAGACTGGAAGTGGTAGTTTTGATCGCTTTACCCCAAGGGGAACTGGTGTCATTTTGGAAAGCGCAGACTACCCCGGCGCGCAAATAGGAAATGTCCACGTAGAGGTGCGGTCAGCAGGCCCTTATTCCTTCCGCGAATACACGCGTTATTTAGGCACAGAAAGATACTACGAGACACAAGTCGTCTCGTCGACTCCGGGGCAAATTCTTTCCGGTGGCGATATGTTTATCAGTGGTGCTGTGTTCAATAGTGATAGTCAGATAATCGCCGGCGGCAACCTTGATATCAGTGGCGCATCAGTGCAAAACCTGAACTCAGAAGGCCAAACCACCACCAGCTATAGTGGCACGGCTTATTATTACGATTGGGATGGCAACGACAATGATTATGATGTTGATGTTATCGGGCCCTACAACCCTGCCAACACCGCCGTTACCTATAACCTCTTCACCACACAGCTGGATAGCAACACCGCTCCAACAGGCAGTGGCACCACGGTTAATTCAGCAACGGTTCCGTTAGCCACCAACAGCCTGTTTCAAGCTGCCCCGGATATCAGTGCAGACTATTTGATTGAGACCAACCCGCGTTTTACGAATTACCGCTCGTGGTTGAGTTCCGATTATATGCTGCAGCAACTTTCATTCGACCCCGCCATCACTCAGAAGCGTTTAGGTGATGGCTTTTATGAGCAGCGTCTGGTGCGAGAACAAGTCGCCCAATTAACGGGGCGTAGATTTCTTGACGGACATGTCAGTGATGAAGCGCAATATCAGGCCTTGATGACCTCGGCCCTGACGCAAGTCAGTACTTTGCAACTTATCCCCGGTGTTGCATTGTCAGCCCAACAGTTGGCGCAGCTCACCAGCGATATTGTCTGGCTAGTTGAACAAACGGTGACATTACCGGATGGCACCATCACTCAGGCTTTAGTGCCGCAAGTGTATGTCAGGCCACAAACGGCAGATCTCCAGCCCACTACCGGCATGATGGCTGGCAATACGGTCACCATGAATCTCTCTGGCGATCTGACCAACCAAGGAACCATCGCTGGCCGTGAATTGCTGACCCTGAATGCTGACAATATCAATAATCTGGGTGGTCAGATTGTCGCTGATAACTCCGTTTTAAAGGCCAATAACGATATCAATAACATCGGCGGCCAAGTCAGCGCTAAGGATGCGATGCTGCTGGAAGCCGGTAATGACATAAACCTGCGAAGCACAACAAAAAGTAGCAAACAACGTGAAGGCGCCAGTAGTTTCAGTCGTACCAATATCGATCGTGTTGCCGGACTATATGTTAGTAACAACGATGCCATCCTCGTTGCCTCAGCCGGTAATGACGTTAATTTGATGGCCGCCAGTCTCGTCAATCGGGGCGAAGACGGCTTCACGCAAATCAATGCTGGAGAGAATATCAATCTGGGCACGGTGCAAACTGCTGAGCAAAACAGCAGTATCCGAAATGCTAAAAATCATGTGAAACATGGTGGCACAAAGGAGATTGGCAGCGCTATTGAAACGTCCGGCGATATCGCATTCAAAGCAGGGAGTGACTTTAATGCAACAGCCACTAATATCAACAGTGAAGCAGGTGCTATCACTGTCACAGCTGCACAAGATATCAATATTACTGAAGGCCGTGACACCAGTAATTTCGATACCGCACGCAAGGTAAAAAGAAGCAGCACCTTTAGCAGCAAAACCAAGATTCAGCGTGATGTCGTCAATTCAGATAACAGCATCAGTAGTAATATCAGCGGCGATAGCGTGACGCTGCAAGCAGGCAATGATCTTAACATTCGTGGCAGCAATGTAATCAGCGATAACGGGACCAGCCTAAACGCAGGCGATAACGTGAATATCGCCGCTGCCAGTAACACGGCTTACGAATTTCACGAGCGTAAAACCAAAACCAGTGGTCTGAGCACCAGCGGTATTAGCGTCACCCTCGGTTCCAGCTCGCTTAATACGTCACAGACCACCCATAGCACTAATCTAACTAACACCACGGTTGGCAGTGTGGAGGGGGATGTGTCGATTCAAGCAGGCAAACGCTACACCCAAAACGCCAGCGATGTACTGGCCCCGCAAGGCAATATCGATATTACCGCCCAGCAGGTCAATATCGTTTCTGGACAAAATAGCCGCGATAGCAGGCAAGAAACTAAATTCAAGCAAAGTGGTTTAACGCTCGCCATTACCAGCCCGGCTATCTCTGCCATTCAAACAGCACAACAAATGAGTAATGCAGCGAGTGATACCTCGGATGGCCGTATGAAGGCCTTGGCAGCAGGCGCCACAGCTTTAGCAGCAAAGAGTGCTTATGACTCCACCCAGCAATCGTTGTCAGCAAAACCTACGGGAAATACTTTGACCGATGCGTCTAATCAAGCTGGCGGCATTAACCTCAGTATTTCCATCGGTTCATCAAAGAGCAGTAGCACCACCATGCAAACTAATGCCAATGCGCAAGGCAGTGAAGTAATGGCTGGTGGCGATATCACCATCAGTGCCACAGGGGCTGACCAACATTCCGATGCAAACGTGGTGGGTAGTAACATCAGGGCGGGCGACAACATCTCGATTAAAGCCGATGACCAAATCAATCTACTTGCGGCTAAAAACACCGACACGCTTAACAGCAAAAATAAAAACAGTAGTGCCAGTGTTGGCATCAGTATTGGATCGAATGGGCTGGCGATTACTGCCAGTGCCTCCAAGGGTAAAGGCAAGGCCAATGGCACGGATATGAGTTGGACGGAGACCATAATAGAAGCAGGTAACAAGGTCAATCTTGAAAGCGGCACAGATACCAAAATTATTGGTGCGCAAGTGCGGGGTGAACAAGTGGTGGCTGATGTCGGTACATCGGGCGATGGCAACCTCACCATCCAGAGTCTGCAAGATACCAGCACCTACAAGAGCAAACAGAAAAGTGCAGGCATCAGTGTCAGCATTCCAATAGGTGCAGGAATGGCTGGTGGCTCAATCAGCTCCAGTAAAAGCAAGATTAAGAGTGATTACGCCAGTGTCGATGAACAATCCGGAATATTCGCCGGCGCTGATGGCTTTCAAGTGAATGTCGCGGGCAATACCAACCTCACAGGGGCGGTCATCGCATCGACGGAACAAGCCATTGAGGACAACAAAAACAGCCTGATCACGGAAACGCTTAGCACATCGGATATCAGCAACAAAGCTGAATATGATGGCAAGGCCACCTCAGCAACCATAGGCGGTGGTATTCAGGCGGGCTTACCAGAACTCTCTGGGGCCGGTAAAGGCGGAGATAACGATAAAGCAGAAAGCGCTACTGTGAGTGCTATCAGTTTAGGTGTATTGAACATCATCGATAACGACAGCCAGCAAACCCTCACCGGCGAGGATGCTACCACCGCGGTAGCCTTAGTAAATAGGGATGTGCATATTAACGAGCAAAGCGAAGCAGTCGACAGCCAAGGGTATTCAATTGCTAATACCATTGCCCCTATTTTTGATGCGGAAAAAGTCGCCAAGGAAATTAAAGCGCAGGTGAAAATAACACAAGAATTTGGTCAGCAGGCAAATCATGCTGTCGATATTTATGCCGAAAAACAGATGGGCGAGTTGCGTGCCCGATATGCAGACGAAACTGATTCTGAGAAAAAGAAGGCATTGCAGAATGAAGTGGACAAATTGCGTCTTGAGACCCATGTGCTCAACGTGCTAATTGGTGCAGTTACAGGATTAGGTGGTACAACACTTACACGCGAAAGCCTTGCAGCTGCATCTGAAGAGATGCGCAAAATCACCATTGAAAACTCAAAGCTTTTTCCAGGGGTAGTCGATGACTCCGTTGATGGCGAACCATTCACTCCAACCAACTTTTCAGGTAAAAGTGTTGGCGGAAAATGGGATCTAGAACCCACCAAAACCGGTGGTACAAGGATTGACCTCGATGCATTGTGTGGTGCTGATAATGAGCGGTGTGTGAAAAATGATGATGGAAGTCTCGCATTCAATGACAAAAGACAAGTGCTGTGGAATCCTGATGGCGCAAATGGTAAATCTCTTTCTGAATGGCTCAATACATCAGAAGGTAAAAATATGCGCGGCCTGACTGGCGGCATCCAGAGCATTAAGGGTACTTTGTTTGGTGTGTCCTATGAGTCAGGTAGTTTTACAGACAAGCTGATCGAGGCATTTGGAGGCTCACATGATTTAATTGGCGGACAGGGTGTTGGTTTTTATGATGAGCAGGGTAATGCGCCTAGAGGGCGTAGTAAGACCGAAAAGGGAGTGAATGAAGCGTGGAGTGGCATCGCTCTTGTTCCTTCGGTTCCCTTTGGGGCTGCAACACTGCTGCCGCCCGATGTATGGAAAGCCATTTCAATCTATTTGGGAGCCTCAAAATGAGAGCTAAATCCAAAATATCATGCCTTTTAACCCCAGTCATCATACTTCAAACAAGCTGTGGCATAGGAGGTCATTGGATGACTGGTGATCCAAGTGCAGGGTTAAATGTAAAACCCTATATCGCCTATTGGGAGAAAGAGAGGATGACAGAGGAAAGTCGATTGGAGGATTGGAAGGCTTGTGGGGGACTGTCTGACGGTACTTTTGGATTGGATAGAAAAAAGCAATTTCCTGACGAAAACAACGATACTTTCCGCACTCGACTTGAGTTCGAATTTCAACGCTGCATGATAAACAGTGGTTATCGTTACACAGGAGATTGCTCCAGCGACTATATGGAAGCCCGACCTCTTTGCGGAGCGCCATAAAAATCCCTTGGCCTTACCGGCGGCATCAAAGACATAAAAGAGCAAACTGTTTTGGCCCATTAGCTTGGTAGCAGACAGGACAAACTTATCGAAGCTTTTGGTGGCACGCACGACTTCATTGGAGGCCAGATCTCAGCTATATGTTGAACAGGAAAATGCGACGCAGGGCAGAATCGATAGAGAAAGTCGCACCCTGTTCCTTCGGCTTCCTTTGGGGCTGCCACACTGTTGTCGCCCGAGGTCTGTAAAGCCATTAAACAGTAGACTCTCACTGAACAACAACTACAAGCCAGAACCGTCACTGTTAAAGTGAAATATGCTGACTTTCAGCAAGTCACCCGGGCGCAGACGCTGGATCACCGTATTGGTTTTAACGATTTGAAGGAATGGTTGCCGAAGTTGTTGGCTCGGACTGAGGCTGGTCATAAACCTGTAAGGTTAGTGGGGTTGAGTTTGAGTGGGTTTGAGGTGCCCGTTAAGAATGAGAAAGCTCAATCACAATTGAATTTGATATTGGGCAACGAGTTATAAACAGGTAAATCTGTTACTTTATATTTCAATTAAAAACAGAAATTTCATATGTTGGATGATCTCTATCAATACTAAGAATACAAATAGCCTGTAAAAGCTAATAAAAATGATGATGTATTGCTTGCGCTTGAATTTAGAGGTTAAAACTCTTTCTCTGGCAAATTTCAAAATCGCTTCGCTACAGGGTGCTGGAGGCTATCCTTGACTATAGAAAAAGGCCAATCCCAAGAGAATAAGATTTTGCGTACCCACTCGCGCCACTCAAACCCAGCCGGTTTAGTGCAAGATGACAGCGTGCTGAGTCAGCAGGTCAGACTACTTTTTTTGGGAATACCTTTCTCGGTCAGCATCAGTGCGTTCCTCGGGTTAGTATTGATTCTTGTTCAACACCCGTTAATCCCCTTAATCACTTCTCTGAGCTGGTACGGCGTATTGTTTGTCGTGTTGCTTGTCAGGTGCATATTGTTCGTAAATTGGCGAAGGACCAGCGAATATAGCGAGTCGGCCCATAAGCGCTGGCGAACGTATTTTCGTCTCAGCGTTCTTGTTACCGGCTTCGTCTGGGGCATCGGCGGTCTGTTAATGATGCCAATAGATGACACTTCTCATCAGGCGTTTGTTTATTTTACGCTCGGCGGCCTCGCTGCAGGCGGCATGATGTCACTCTCTGTGGATCGCGAATCAGTCATCTTTTTCGTGCTACCAATTATGTCACCGCATATCGTATCTCTCTTTATTCAGGGTGATGCCATCGCCTTGGGGATGAGCGCGATGCTGATGCTTTTTACATTGTTCATGTTTCTGGCGGCCAGAAAAGCTGGGGCAACGTTGCTGGAGAATGCCAAGCTCCGTCTCCAAGCGGTAGAAAATGAGTCTCGCCTGCTGATGATGTTGGATTACAGCCCAATAGCCGCGTCAATCACTAACCTGTCAGACCAGACTGTCGTATTTGCTAACCGTAGCTACGTCGATCTGATGAGAATAAATCTGAAAAACATTATTGGCATCCCTCCCTGGCGCTTCTATGCCAATAAGGCCGAATATGATGGCGCAGTAAAACATCTCGAAAATGGAGAGCGAATTACCGATCAGTTGGTTGAGCTTAATTTCGACCAAAATCCACAAAAAACCAAATGGGTGCTGGCCTCCTATCAACAGATTGAATATCACGGCCAACCGATGGTTCTTATTTGGTTTTACGATATAACCGACAGGAAAATCATGGAGGAGCAAGTCCAGCATCTCGCGTATCACGATCCACTGACGGACCTACCTAACCGGACTCTTTTTCGCGACCGGATGCGACAAGCTATCACCATGGCAGAAAGACACCAGCGTCCATTAGCCATATTGTTTATCGATCTGGATGAATTCAAGCCGGTCAACGACACATACGGGCACGATATTGGCGATGCAGTGCTGCGTGATAGTGCCAAGCGAATTCTGAGCTGTCTGCGAAAATCAGATTCCGTTGCGCGGTTCGGCGGTGATGAGTTCGTTGTGCTGCTTCATGAAGTCTTGAACGAACAAGCCGCTCTCAATATGGCGCAGAAAATCCACGAGTCACTGCAACAGCCTTTAACGATAGATGGGCACGTAATAAAAGTTGGGGCCAGCATTGGTGTCGCGCTTTATCCCAGCCACAGCATCGACGAGGAGGAACTGCTAAATTATGCGGATCTCGCCATGTACCATGCCAAGAACTGTGGCCGTAACACCGTCAAAATTTACGAACAATCCATGAATAAGGGATTCCAGGGACAATCAATTGACAGCGCATAACATGTAAATTCGCTCAGACCCCATTGTTCTAATAAATATAAGCCCAATGGCATCAGATACGATTGAAAAGTCCCAGATTCCCGCCTGCGCGGGAATGACAGCTTCCTGTTGGGCTTCATTCCATTAAGCCCAATCTAACAGGCTAAAAGGTCTAACTTAAGATTATGACTTGAAACGATTTTTCAATATTTTAAAACGGCTGAGAGCACATTTCGCAAAATTGCCGTCTTGATGTTTGAATTGCTTCTTCAAAGCTTTTTTAACTTCCCAGGTACCTTTATAACCATTTGGGAATACCACTAAGTCACCGGCTTTGAATGTGGTTGCTGGACCACCATCGTTAGGCGTCATGACACATTCACCTTCAACGATATAGGCGATTTCTGTGGTCACAAACGACCATGGAAAGGTAGAAACTTCTTTTTCCCATGTTGGCCAGTGCGCAACGCCCAGTTGTTTTAAGTGTGTTTCGCTGGGATTGCTATCAACGGTGATTTCTTTCATTTTTAATCCTAAAATTTAGATTTATCCCCAAAACCAGACGGCTCAGGGATGCGGTATTGTTTTTTGCGTGCCCTATTTTGCCTGTCTTTTAACGATAAACCGAATTTATCGGGCACAGGCCATGTTAGACCGGGGGCAATTTGCCATAATGGCTGCTTTTATTGGTGACTGAATTTTCTATGCAACACGTCGGGCAACCCGCGCTGAAAGTATTACAGACTGTCTTTGGTTTCAACGCTTTTCGCCACAATCAACAAACCATTGTTGACCATGTGATTGCCGGCGGTGATGCCCTGGTGTTGATGCCTACCGGTGGCGGTAAATCATTGTGTTATCAAATTCCGTCGCTGATTCGGCAGGGAACAGGGGTCGTGGTATCACCATTGATTGCCCTGATGCAGGATCAGGTGGTGGCGTTAAAAGAGCTGGGTTTGAATGCCGCTTTTTTAAATTCCAGTTTGTCGGCCGCTGAAACCCGCGATGTTGAAGCACAGCTTGAAGCCGGTGAAATTGATTTGCTGTATGTCGCACCAGAGCGCTTGTTAAACGAACGCACTTTGACAATGTTGTCGCGGATTCAGGTGTCACTGTTTGCCATTGATGAAGCGCATTGTGTATCGCAATGGGGTCATGATTTTCGGCCGGAATATCAAAAACTACGCATGCTGCATGAGCGTTTCCCTGATATTCCAAGGATCGCGCTGACCGCCACCGCTGATAAACGCACCCGCATTGAAATCATTGAGCAGCTTAATCTGCATGATGCTGAAATCTACTTAAACAGTTTTGACCGCAGTAATATTTTTTATGCCATTGCCGAGGCCCAGCAGGCCAAACAACAACTCTGGCAATTTATTGATAGTCAGCATTCCCATGACGCCGGCATCGTTTATTGCCTGTCGCGTAAAAAAGTCGAGGCGATTGCCGAGTGGCTTCAACAACAAGGCCGTACGGCATTGCCTTATCACGCAGGATTACCCGCTCAACTGCGCGCCCATACCCAGCAACGCTTTTTGCGCGAAGAAGGTGTGATTATTGTCGCGACTATTGCCTTTGGCATGGGCATTGATAAACCGGATGTGCGCTTTGTCGCGCATTTGAATCTGCCGAAAAATATCGAAGCCTATTATCAGGAAACCGGCCGCGCCGGCCGTGATGGTTTGCCGGCAAATGCCTGGATGGCCTATGGCCTGCAGGATGTGATTACCCTGCGCCAATTTATGCAGGACTCTGATGCGCCAGACCTGATTAAACGGGTCGAACACCATAAGCTTGATGCGATGTTAGGCTTATGCGAATCCATTAGTTGCCGGCGGCATGCTTTGCTGGCCTATTTTGATGAAAACTCACCGGAAAAATGCGGCCACTGTGATAATTGCCAGAACCCGCCCGAACATTTTGATGCCACTGAAATCACCCAGAAAGCCTTGTCTTGTGTGTATCGCACCGAACAACGCTTTGGTGTTAATTACCTGATTGATGTATTGGTTGGCAGTGATGATGAGCGTATCAAAACCAATCAGCATGACCAGCTGAGTACTTTCGGCATTGGCGCCGATCTGAATGCCACGCAGTGGCGCGGTATCTTTCGGCAACTTATTGCCACTGGTTATCTGGATATTGATATCAATCGCTATGGCGCACTGCGTTTAACCGAAAAATGCCGGACCATTTTGCGCGGTGAACACAACCTGTTACTGCGTAAACATCAGCCCAAACAAGCGGCCAGTAAAACGACTAAAAAACAATCATTGGTTCGACCTCAGGATCAGGCGCTTTGGGAGGCATTACGGGAATTGCGTACTGAAATCGCCAAAGAAAACGGCATGCCGCCATATGTCATTTTTCATGACACTACCTTGCAGGAAATGTGTCAGACACGGCCAATGGATATGGCGGCAATGCAGCGTATTTCCGGTATCGGTGCCCAAAAGCTGGAAAGGTATGGCGAGGCTTTTTTAAAGGTAGTTCAGCAACATCCGTTATCGGAATTGTTAAATAACGGCTTGCGCGATACCGTCAATCAGACATTGATGTTGCATGAGCAGGGTTTGAATCCTAAGCAGATAGCCAAACAACGTGAATTAAAAATCAGCACCGTTTACAGCCATTTATCCGATGGTATCGAAGCCGGTCTGCTAGATGTAAAAAACGTATTGGAGTTGGAAGACGCCGAGTTCAGTGAGATCACCATGACAATTGAATCACTGGGTGAAAAAGCTGACAGCCTCAAAGCCATTTATCAGGCGCTGGATGAAGCCTATGACTATGGTGTGATTCGCTGTGTGCATGCGTCACTGCATTAGTGCAGTTTTTTCTAGAAAAGCCAACATAAAAGATCCTAAACAGCCTCGGGCTCTAATTGACGCTGATTATTCGGAAGGTTTGGACTCCAGCCGACGAATTTCCTCAATCAGCAGCTGTGATTCCTCAGTAATGGCGGCGAACTTACGCAAATCACCACTTCGTTGGGCCAACATGGCTTGCTCTTGTTTCTGGACGAGCTGCTTTTTAAGTTTTTTGACGGGATCTGACTTAAATATTGAAAACATGCGTTACTTCTCCTGATAGTGATGATAGTCAGAGAAGCTTAGGTCATTAAAGTTCATACCGGGCTTGCTGGATATCAAAAATTTGCGGGGACTTAAAGAAACTGCATGTAATGAAATTATCTTTACTATCTCGCCCCGGAGATACAGCAAAGAGCCTGAAAACAATTTATCCCGCAATGTCCATTTTTATCGGGTTACTTTCCACCTCGCATTATGTCTTAGTCGCAATGCAGCACTAGACTTGTTTGCGCTGAATCACACAATTATTCCTTCCACTGTTTTTGGCTGCGTAGAGTGCCTTATCGGCCCGATTAAAAACGTCGTCAATACTATCGTCACCTTCAAACATCGCCAAGCCTGCAGATGCCGTAATCGGCACGGCGATACCCTGATAACGAAAAGGTGTTTTTTCGACAATCTGACGGACTTTATTAGCAAGCACGAGTGCGTTATCCAAATCTGTTTCAGGTAATAATCCGACGAATTCTTCTCCGCCGAATCGCGCGATAAAATCCGCTTTTCTGACCGTTTTGCTGAAGATCTCTGCGATAGTTTTCAAAACCACGTCGCCGGCGCTATGACCAAACCGGTCATTGATTTTTTTAAAGTCATCAATATCCCAAAGCACCATGGTCAATGGTTTTTGATAACGCTGCCAACGGACGTATTCTCTTTCAAGCATCTCATTGAGTGCTTGCCGGTTCCAGATCCCAGTCAGGACATCTTTTAAGGCCTGATCCTGCGCTGTTTTTGTTGCTTTGCGTAAGGTTTCAGCTTCTTCTTCCATTACCTGAAGCCGTTGATTTAGTTGTTTTATTTGCTCCTGCGCCCGAACAGCACGTTCCACATCGGCCTGATGTGCGTGATTAATATGTTGGTTAAGACGATCAAGCCGTGAGCTGACTGTTTGCCTTAATTGAGCCAGCTCAGTGGCATCCTCTACATCCACCCGCAGGCCGTTCATTTCTTCTTTAACAGTATCGCCAATATGACGCCGCTGTGAATAGGCCTTGACTTCGTCCTGTTCAAATTCACTCAGAAGCTGATCCAGCGACGTGATCTTGTCCGTCAGGACGATGAGAAAGGTTTCATATTCTTTCTTTTCATTTATTACCGCGACGCCAAGTTCACTAACTAAACTGGCAATCTCATCAATTACACCGGGTAAATCGCTCTGGTTAATGCCGCGTTGGATTTTATCCCTGATTTTTGTCGCTTTTAGGTTGTACTCTCGTGGAAGCGAGAACTGTTCCAGTAATGTGATAAGTATCTCAGGGGAAGAATAGGCAACACCTTCCAACCTGCCAGATGAAATTGGTTCCGGCAGGTTGACCATCCGGGTTGTCTGTTTTTGCCGTCCAAATCCGAACAATCTGGTGAAAAAACTCTGGGACGACTGACTTTCATCGTTCAGAAAGCCTTGCTGTATCAGAACTGAGAGTTGTTCGATGATGTCCGGAAAGGCTTTTTCATCTGCTTTGCGCGCTTTTTTACTGAGCGCTAACACGGCTTTTTCTTGCTCTTTTGACCAGCTAATTTTCTCAATCAGTTTAATTAGATTCTGGCCAATACCTGATTCAGACGCCACATTTTCATCCATCTGACTGAT
>Ga0307934_1000590_pt1 | contig 26166 bp, 18 predicted proteins | sample OrgLakmetageno90_FD_201838 | JGI IMG/M metagenome (GOLD analysis project Ga0307934, IMG submission 201838) | Saline water microbial communities from Organic Lake, Antarctica - #90 | ecosystem: Environmental > Aquatic > Non-marine Saline and Alkaline > Saline | place: Antarctica: Organic Lake...
GTCCGGTACGGCGAACACAGAGGAATCTGAAAATGCGTCGTCGACTGGTGTCGAAGGCAAGAAAAAATCAAGACGTCTTTATCGAGGTCAGCCGGTCATGTGGGATCATAATAAAGTTGGTAACAAATCACCTCTGTAAGCCGCAATTCATAATACCAAGAATCGGTTATAAAAAAATAAAGTTGGTAACTTTTGGTGCGATCGCCGAGAAAATTTCTCAAATTTATCATAATAAAGTTGGTAACTTATTTGTAGCAACCGCGCTGTAAAAGGTTCGCGCTCCCCAAAATGACATTCGAAAAGGGCACAAACGCTCGCAAAGCGGAACTCAGGACCGGCAATTAATGCCAAGCTAAGCGGCGCCCTGAAAAGGGCGTCCGGTAGATCGCCTTTTAATGTTCATCGTCCCCGTCTGTGATGAATATTAAAAAGCTGAAAACGGTTAAGCCAGAGGGGAGCAGGTCGCCATGGTTGGCTACGATGGCGTTCATAAAAGATCTTAGCCCAGCCTAGTGCGGCTTGGTGCGCGGAACCGTTCTGGCTCATCCGGGACAAGCTTTACCTCATAGCGTCGGCGATCCAGAACCTCAAGAACTCCCATAGCGTTCCTGTCATCCACAACAATCTGTCCGTCTTCCTCTGTGACCTCCACTCCCGTTGCGACGAATGCATCAAGAAGGTGTTGTCGGTCGATTTTGGCGACTTCTTGCTGTGAACGGATGGAAGCCAGATAACGAGCGGCACGAGGACGAGTACTGGCGTAATCTTGAATTCCAGCAAACTGAACAAATGGCAGGTCTGCTTGAAGCGTTGCCACGTTTCCCGCAACCGCGCCAAGAATGGCTTCTTGAAGCTTTCCAGCGAATTCGAATCCGCTGGGTCGAAGTATGTGGATGTGTTGGTTATCGATAAGCAGGTCAAAATCCTTATCCAGCTTAAATACCTTATCCTCCATCACCCTTAGAGCATCCCCGCTCTGCCATAACAAGCGGCTTTTCAATACCCCTTTAAATTGGGTTGCTCGCCTTAATGCCGTGAGATTCCGCCCTTGATCATCAGTAAACTTGGCGAAGTAACAAAACATCGCTTCGGTATCTTCGAGAGCATTTTGATCAATATCTAGGTTGACCGCCTCGTGAAGGTTCCGCATACGTTCAGCCAGACCATCATTCAATGTTAGATAAACATGCTCACAGCCGGCGTGCTTTTCAGAAGGCTCGTACAATTCGGGGTCGGTGGTCAGTCGCTGCATGGATGCCCATGTTTCTGCGGCCATCTCACCAAGCGCAGCTTGTACGCCGTCATCCACCATCACGCAATGAAATGCATGTTCATCACCGTCATCTCGGCCAATGCCGAACTGGACGGTACGAATGGCATTAATATCAAAATCCATCATTGCCTCCCTGATTCAAAATAGACCGTATTGCTCAGTCGATAGGCCTCGATTTTTTCGTCATCAGGCACAGCGACTCGTTTGGTAATCAACACAACGGAGGTTTTCCCGCTCAAGGGGTTGTCATCTGTTTTCGGATAGATCGTGAAGACATGGAAGCCAAACGCTGCGAACAGAATGTTCATGTAATGGAGATTCAAATGCCAGAACAAGAAGACTATAAAGCTTAGAGCTACAAGTACAGCAGCAAGGTCACGCCAAGCGCTCAGATCAGCTCCATAAAATGGCAAAAGCATGGCGAACAAGTAAACCAGCAAGTGATCTCGATGGTCTTCGGCCTTGCCAACCACAAGATGACAAACCTGTTTTTGCCTTTTAGCAGTCATGATACGACGCCACAGATACAAAGACGGCACTACAGCCATAAAGCTACAAAACCCAAGAAACCAATACTCAGGTATCAGGCTATTGCCGCGAACCGCCCACAATATGAACAAGGGCGATACGCTGCTCAGTACCATCATTAGCCGCGCGACTCTTAACCCCTCTTTGACGGGTTCCACACCGACACCTCCCCATTCATCAGGCGCAGCAGAAATATACTTCGGGCCTGAGCCAATTTTTATGTTTCACTTCCAACCAACTCCGCCTGCTTCAGCGCAAAAGCTATCTGCTCTTCGGTATAACGGCATCAATGCACGACTTGATCTCATTTTTTCTGATTTATCATGTCCGATCTTCCAGCTTAAAAACGGTTAAAATTATGGAGTAGGGTCACACATCCATATAAAAAACCGATTTAGTAGAGTTTTTCGATGATCCAAAAGACAAAGGCAACTGCTGCAAAAAACGGCAAACAGTAAAGGGTAATTACGACGCACGCAACCATTGCACCGCAAGCACCGAGTAGACCCTCTTTGATTAGAAGCAGCGCTGATCCATCATTCTTATTTTCATCTTTCATTGGTCACTCTCACCAGTTTATTTTGAGAATAACAACAGTTCTTCGAGTACATCTTCAGTTGAAATGAGGACACTCTTACTAATTTGAGCTCTATATTTGGCTTCGGGCGTCCGATAGATTAGCTTCATACTGATCTATTCGTGTTGCTGATACCAGGGACCGTCGAATCATTGCTCCTAATCGATAACGAGTCCGCGCCGATCTCTTTTTACGTCTGCTTTGTGGTCATTCTGACAAATTCCGAGTGTCCGCTTTCGTCTAGAACCGGGGGAAATGGCGCGGGCCGCAAAGCGGACACTCAGATCGGTCAATTACCAACTCAACCGTCAAGGACTCTGGTTTTTTCTAGCGGGCTGATGGGCGCAATTTGTTCCTGCTCAATCCACGGTAAGCTTGTCCGTTGACACTTACCAAGATCTTCATACAGTTCAAAAATAGCAGGGTAACCTCGCGCTGACTCAATCGCCTGCATCAACCCGACCACAGGTATTTCTTTAATTTCGTCACCATCCTGAGTTAGTACCGAAGCATCCACCCCCATAAAATATGGTTGAATATCGATATCAAGACGTTTCGCCAGAAACGCGAGGATTCTGTAACCACCCACGTCGCGATCGCCCCAGTGATAAACCGGCACTCCATTTCGGATTTCAGCAATAATAATCTCTATTGCGTGGACCCAAGCCCGAGGCGGGAACCCTGCGGTGTAAATGACGACACCCTTATCATCGATCTCTCGTACATACCGCTCAAAGCTGGCACGGTTTTCGATGAACAACAAATACGATGGTCGTTGATGCCACTCAATCCCTTTAACTTCATCAGGGGAAACACCGATCCCGTGATGGAGCGCGGACACATCCACAAAACCTCGGCAGACTAGCTGAGCGCTCGCTTTAAACCGCATTGGCATTGGATACTTGCTGATCCCAAAATACTCAAGCAACTTCGGTCCATCGTCCATCAAGTTTGCCACGTCATCGTCCAGTTGACCAAGCATCAAACGACGAATCAGATTCGCAAAACTCTTCTCCTCCAGCTTCTTAGAATCATGAAAGAGCATTGTGCTGAGAGTTCTAATATCAGGGACTGGCAAGGCGTCTTCCGACTGAACGATCCACTCTACAACCTTCATGGCATCGAAAAGCCGCTCGGATTGCTGTCGCTTAACGCCATTGAATGTTTTGTTGGCTGACCATGCCTCTGCCACATCGCGCTTCGTTGTCCCCCACCAGGGGACATTAAACTCAGCGGCTTCAAGCTGTTCGAAGGCGAGCTGTATGTCATCCGCCAGCGGGGTGAGACCCTGTGACGACATGAGCCTGCGACCATCGGTGATGTGAACCGCCTCAATATGTTTAAATGCTCCAAGGGTCACTCTACGCTGATACTGAATGTCGAGATGGTCTAGCGCTTCTATACTTTGGTGGAGGGCTGTTTTCTCACTATTGTTGAGTGCGAAGTACCACCGATAGGCGTGATCTGTAATGCGTATCCGTGCCTGAGGCTCTACACCATCTGGCTTATCAATGTGCTTGATCAGTTGCGCGAGGAATGTCTCGATGTGATTGCTCATACCCCTGTGACTGTCTCCGATTTGGCTTTTAATGCAGCCGCTCGCTCAGTGACAAGCTCGGGGTGATAAACCGGGTTGCGTTGATCAATCAGCTTATGCCCTCCCTCGAAAATTTTCGTGTGGTCGATAACGACGTCACGGCCTTCTCGGCAGATGGTGTATATCTGGTCCATTTCCTTGCCGATCTTGAGGGTGACCTCAGGCGGCGCGGCCACTATTAGCTGCAGACCAATCTCTTTCAGAAAGGCAACCGCGCCACTGGCGTTCCCGCCATCCATATTGTTGAACGCTTCATCCAGGAGAACCAGAGCGGCACCGCGAGGCGAGTTTTCACGGATCTTGTAAACATTCATGAAACTCGCCGCCAGGGCGATATAGGCGGGAGTCTGCTTCTCCCCGCCTGAACCGGTGCTTTGCATTTCGGTTACCCGGCGCTCTTCACCCGTGTTGGGATTACGCATTTTCATATCGTATTGGAAAAACGAGCGGTAATCCCTGATCTCGTTAATAAGGTCATCCCCAGAGATCAGAGCCTCTTTCAGCAGTTCAAGGGCCGGATGCTCGGAATCTTTCTCGAACAAGGTGCCAACCAACTCGGTCTGCTCCTTATCCACGGTTGTTATATATTCGTAAACGGTAGCCAGGCTCTCGGTCTCACGGAGCTTGAAGTGAAAGCTGTAGATGTTGTCGTGGAAAGGAATTCGTTTGAGAACACTGTTGAGCTGTTGAAAGGTGTACCGCATCTGCTCAAAGCGGTTTTGAAGCTCCCCGACAATAATGCCTCGGAAATTCATTTCCATTTTCTCAGCAGCTTCATGAGCGGCTTGTCGATGATCCAGTAACTGAGCGGTGAGGATACGCTCCACCCAATCGGTGCAACCGGTCTTAATGGTAAAGTAGGCATCAGGGTCATCGTTCGCAGGCTTGGCGGCCCCCAGAAGCTCGGCCCGATTGGCAATGTCTTCTGAAAAAGCATTGGTGAATTCGATCACTTTTACATGCAAGTCCCCACGTGACCTCAGTTCCTTTTCCCGAGCAGTATTTCTCTTCCCTTCCGCCTCATTTCGAATCAGTGCGTAGCAACCCTCAGCACCCTCATGTTTCTGTTCGTAGGCTTCCCAGCGTTCCAGCGCCTTATTCGTGTCGTGCAATTCAGATGCCTCTGTCTTGCGGCGATGCTCCTGGGCCTTCTCCAGTACAGGACGAACCTGCTCCAAGTCAGCTTTCAGGCTTTTGATGGTACCCTCTGCCTGTAGTTTGTCGTTTCTTGCCTGTGTGATTTTTTCATTGCAGTCATGGTAGTCCTGGTCAGCCTTCTCTTTGGCGCTCCTTAGACGCACATCTTCAGAGGTAAGAGGCTGCAGCTGTTCCCTGGCATGAGAGAGAGTTTCCTCATAGGCTGCTAGGCTTTGACTTTGCTCTTGCAGCGCGACGGCGCCATCGGTGACCGCCGCACAAAAGCCCGCCCACTGACGATTAAGCTTGCTCAGCGTTGTCGCCGGGCCATTAAACCTGGCCACTCGCCGGGCCAGGCTATCAAGCTCTTTTCCCAGCCGTTCCAGCTGCTGAGCTTTGGCATGTTTACCAATCAGCAGACCGTCAATTTGAGAGGTGCCGCCAATCGTTGCGCCGCCGGCCGTTAAACCGGAGGCCATCAGTGCTTTACGTTCGCGCCTGAGTTCGTCACGGGTCGCGGCCATCTTGGTTCGATCCAAGATGATGTTCATGAAACCCCGGGCTACCGGGTCCTGGGTTTCGATCAGTGTTGAGACCATTCCTGCAGTGGGAGATTTGTTTTCGCGCAGGGCTAAATCTGGGTTGATAAGGCGTGCTCGCCTGATGCGTGGGCTTTGTTTCTGAGTGGCTTCGTAGATCTCAAGTGCGTGACCAAAATCTTCTTTTGCAACTACGAGAGCTTCGCGATTTGGCCCGAGATAGGATTCAACAGCTTCTTGCCACTCTGAATTGGTGATCTCGCATACATCACAAACGGGCACCGCCTGAATACCCTTCTGCTTTAATAGCTCAATGGTTAGGCTGGTTGACGCATTAATATCCGAAAGCCCCTTCTTCAACCTTTCAACTCGTGATTGAAGTGCTGCTCCATCGTCGTTGATTTGTTTCAGTTCATGGCTGACATGTTTATCTGCCGTTTCAAGCCGTGTGGAAATTTCATCTAGGACCGGTCTGGCATCCAGAAGAGCCGCAGTGACCTTGGCGGTATTTTCGTGATCTGATGGACTGAGACTGGCAACGTCAGCGCGGGCAAGAAGATCGGAACATTCGGTCCACCGCTCCGCCAGTTGCTCAAAACTTATAATGTCCAGAGTGTCAGCAAAGCGTTGGCGACTGATCTCACCCACCGCTTTTTTGAGGGAGGTGTTTAGCTCAACGAAACTGGTAGTTGCTTGCGTGACATTTTGCTGCGCCGCCTCGACGGTTTTACTCAGACTTGCGGCATCTGAGTTTTGCCATGCTATCAGAGCGTCCTCATGTCGCTGTTTAAGCTCAGGCAGTCGAGGGGCTTGTTGCTTGATCGTCCGCTCTGCTTCATCAAGCTTGTCTTGCTGCTGATCCAGACGGTCCTCAAGACCGCTGTTTTGCTCATCAAGCCGGGCCACTTCAGCCTCTTTTGAGACCCATAACTCAAAGTGAGCATCGGCCCGGTGCTTCGTCACCTTATCTGTTTCAGTGATCAATGCTTCACGAGCCAGTTTGTGACTCTCCGCGCGCGTGATTTCATCCTCAATGCGGCGGTGCTCAAGCAGATCCTCACGAAGCTGCTCTGTTTCTATGGGTTGGGGCGGCAAAATGAAATCGCGAATAAACGAATCAATCGGACTATCCATCTTCAGCTGCAACGCACTGGACAATGTTTTGACCAGCATTTCGGGCTCAATTTTCCCGCTGCGCGTTTGATCAACCGACATCACCTCAGCGAACTTTTCGCGCATAATCCTTGCCCCGTCGATCATCTCGTAGCTCATCGAACCCCGGTACCCTTTGGCGGTCGACTTCATACGATCAACGAATTCACGCCACGGTAAAAAAGTGTCCTCCGAGGATAAAAGGTCTACCTCCGAGACATGGCGCCCTTTGATGATGTGACCACGGGTTTCAATGCTGGCCGATTGCTGAGTAGCGTGGATAGAAACCCCAAACGAATAGGGCTGCTGGTGGTGGTCGTACCAATTCAGAAAAATGTAGGTATTGGCACTTTCCCGCTCGAAAGTGGTGACATCGTTTTCCTTGAATTCGCCCAAGGCGTAGCTTCTGGCAGAGCGTCCTGACGCTTTCCCGTCAGAGGCTGCGTTGTAGCTAATACGCCTTTGGTCTCCTCCCATCAGAACAAACTGGATGGCATCAAATATCGTTGTTTTCCCGGCCCCGTTCTCACCCGACAAGAGAGATGCGGCTACACCCACATCCAGGGTTTCCAGATCCAAGAGATACCACTGCGCGAAAACAAAATTTTGAAGGAAATGCGCTGGCATTGAGTTATTCGGCGCTGTCATCAGATGCCTCCGCAGGGTCAGTGGTCAGGTGTGACTCATCTCCGGGTTCTGAGTCTGTAGCGTAACTGTTCATGAAGCTTTCGAGCGATCCAAGAAAGGCCGGGCCTACAACTCGCGTTATGTTGGGCAACACCGTCACATCAGGAAGCTTGGTGTCCGGATCTCTGGGCCCTAGTTCAATGATGCCCCTCTTTCGAAGGGTATCTAGGGCCTCGGCGGTAGCTGTCAGTGTCGGTCTTTCACCTTTAACTTGCTCATACTGATTAAGCAGCTCCACGGTTGGCGGCGTGACGCGGCCAAGTTCCGTGCGCCCCATCGAGGCCTCAGTGTCATACATTTTGCGCAATATCAGCAAAAACACAGTGCCCGTGACATCCAGCTGGCTTCCAGTACCTCTGGGCAGCACCCCCACATACCCAAAGTTGCGATCGTAATACCAGTCCATGTCCAGTGCATCGAATAGCTTATGGAAGTATGTGGCATTGTCCTCGCAGATTTTGAAGTGCTCTTTCTGCCCTCGCTTACCTTTCCAGACCCACTGCTTCTGGAGCAGGTAGGCAGCTGTTTTTCGAAGAGTTCCGGCGTAGTCGTCGGAGTTTCGCGACGCAATTTCTTTTAGCTCTCTCAGCACAATGTCATTAATCATTTCGTGATGTCTCCGAGAAGGCCTGCCTGGCGATAATCAATCGACGACCGGCCATGCATTCAAGCTGTGTCCATTCCTGCTCATCGAAGGTAACGCTGTACTCAGCTAACAGGGGATAAAGAGCGTGGGTTTTGGAAACACCTTGCGCCAACAAGCGCAGGTGCAACGCGGCCATCATGTCGTCCGCAGTCTTGATGGTCAGGTCATCGGTGGTCATCTGAGCTCGGTCGCCCATATTTGTCTCAATAAAGCTCACTACACGGTCAGGGTCATACCTCTGGAAGTGAATGTGCTCTTGTTTGAGCTGATTATAGGCTCGCTTTTCCCACAGGGGCTTGGGTTGCCTGCGAACCGTTGCGATTGCCGGTACCGATTTCGCCTTAGGTTTGGCCAAACGGCTTTCGGAGAGCAGTTTTTCACTAATAAGTGGACTGGGCATGGCTTTAATCGATTCATCCCGACCAATAAGGCCGAGTAAATCCTCAATTTGTTGGCCCATATTGCTGGGGGTGTGCACGGTGTATTTAATTCTCTCGTGCATTCGACGGGTAATGCGCCGCGCATAGTCTTGAGTTTTTTTGAACAATGGCTCGATACCGTCAAACGCATTGCTAAGTCGATCCAGATCAGCCTCGACCGTCTGAGTCGAGGGATGCGCTATATCGTCCAGCCTATATGCCTTAGCACACACTGCCAGCCGCTCCGGATTGAATCGTATATCACTTACTAATTTGCGAATTTTGCTGGCATGAAAATTTGGGTTGCCCTTCAAAGCGAGTTTCTCAATGTTCGGCAGAAATAGCTCACCCAGGTACTCTTCAAAGTAGAAATTGAAGTTCCCACTGCCCGGCGCGTCTCCGCCGCTAATCACATGGTGTATTTCGCGAATATTGCCCACGAGAGCTCTGAGGCGGTTGAGAAAGCCTTCCATGTCATCAGTTGCTTTCCGGATCAAAGATCCATTGGCCGGATCCTTAACCACTTCGGCAAGATTAGAGCGCACCGACAAGCAAACCACACCAAGGGATGGGTGTTCAGCGCCCATACTCCTGAGGAATTGCAGTAGCCGCCTGCCTTCCTGAGCCATCCAGACCACATAGCGGTATCCGCTTTCGAGCTCTTCCCGGATCCAGCCTGTATCGCGCAACCGGAAGTAAACGTACTGTTCGGGAGTTTGCGGGGTGGTTACTGCCTCACCTGATTCGATTTCCAGGCGTAAATGACTATTGGCGATGTAGTCGCGAAGAAAAACTCTCACCTGTTGTGGCGTCGGCTCATCCACCAGCTGCGCCGGATCAAGGAACGCATCAAGCTCTACTAAAAGATCGAGCATTAACCGCCCATTATCTCCAGCGATTGCTTTGAACAGATTGGTGTTAAGTGTGGCGAAACTCACCGACGCCCCCTTACAGATTGGCACCCGGACTTGCCGGACAGTGTCTACTTTATACACCCCTATATTTAATAGCGGTAGATGATATTTATACAGTATTGGCTTAAACTTCCTGACAGACGAACGCAATCAGTAGCTGAAGGGCCCTACCATGCAGTATTTGCAGTACATAAAACCTGCGATCACCGCAGATACTAGCACTCTGTCCGCAACGAATCTGGCTGGCCGGCGGATTGAGGCCGGGGCGTTTTCGCACCCACAGTGGCTGCGTTTGTGCTTCATCGAACGTCAATTGTTGTGGGAGCGGCGGCTGACCACGACCATGCTGATGGGAACGTTCGGGATTTCGCGGCCTCAGGCTCAAAAAGACATCAAGCTTTATCAACAGCTCGCTCCAAAAGCGACGAAACCCTACCAACTTGGTATTCCCTTCCACCAGCCAACGGAAAGCTTTGAGCCGGTACTGTTATCGGGAGAAGACCTCCAGTGGCAGTCAATTGAAGATTACGCGCCGCCTAACGCGGGACATGCCACAGAAATGCCAATGCTTAAGCGCCGGCATAATTTGCCTGTTCTGGCTCGATTGTTGTCGGCTATTGAACACCAGCGGTCTATCGAAGCTGTGATCGCAACAATGAGTTCCCCAAAGGGTCGTACCAGGCGGTTAACTCCAACATCTGTTGCTTTCGTTAACAACCGTTACCACGTCCGTGCCTTTTGCTGGGACCACATGGGTTATCGAGACTTCCTTATTGGCCGATTCATAAGCAATCCAGAAGTTGTTAAGGCACCAAGGAACAATAAGAACTCTGGCAAAAATGCGCCCACTTTTGAGCAGTGCAAAGGAGTACCACCTGAACCAGATACCGATTGGAAACAGATGGTTGAGCTTGAGTTGAAGCCAAACCCACACCTAAGTGGTGAGCAGCAGGCATTAATTGTGTCGGATTATGAGCTTGAACGAAGGGGCGACTGGAAGCGGGTCACTATGCGTAAACCGTTAATCGGGTATTTCCTCGTCGACAATCGCATTCCTTCGAGTAAGGTCGAATACGATATGGCTGTAAAAGATAATCCTAGAGCTTGGCCTGTCTTTGCCTATACAGCCAACTCGAATAAGCCTGCACACGAGATTGGGTTCAAACCTGACTAAGCCGACAATCGCCGGCTTGGTCCAGTCCTGAACGGTACCCAGACCCTAGGTGCCCAAGGACGCCTCTGGATGCATCCAGAGGGTGTGAGCAAGCTGTCGCCCGGTTCGGCAAAATATCAACTTGAGTGTTACAGAATGGGGTAAATTGCCTTGCTCAAGATCTCGAACGCGAAATCGATCTGGTCTTTGCTCTGCTCTTCAGAGCGTATCCATCGGACCTCAATACCTGCATAGTTTGCCCAATCGAGAGCCTGCTTGAACCTCAGACGGCGATCGGTCTTTGCGCACAGTTCCATGTACTGGTTCACTAGACGGTACTGGTGGCGCCCGGCTAGGTATTTACCAAGCGTGAAAGCCCTCTCGCTATGCTCAAAGGCATCTGCAAACCGTTCTGCTCTGTAGAGGCAAACCGCTCTGAGCCATGGGCCAAGCCAGGCCAACTGTTCGTCCATGTTGGCCGCTGATAATTCTTGCTCGAAACGATCAACGTCCGACTCTGTTGTCCGCGTATCTTGCTTCAGTTCAAACCCTCGGTTGAGAAGGCATTCAAACTCCGGACTGGGAAACCAGGCCGAACTGAACAACATCTGATCCATGCGGGTGACCACCGGATACTGTCCAATGTCACCTGCTACCTTCTCTATAACGACCGGCTTGAATGGGTGGTCGGGATCACCGGCATAGAGCTTTTGAAGAGTCTCAAGCGCCTTCTGCTTCTTAAAGAGAAAGAAATTTGCGTACTGTGAGCAAGCGCTTTGCCAGATCGGGTCACGGAGCTGGCTGAGATCGTCAGTTTTGAATTCCTGCTTGAGCTCGTTTCGAAACTCTTTCACTTCGTCTGCAATCGCAGTGAAGTAGAGCCGAACGCTTGCTGTCAGCTTCTCCAGAATACCCACGCCGTAGACCGTCACGATGTCCTTATAAACGACAGTCGATATCCGGGCCAGTGTCAGTCGTAGCTTCATGGATGAGCTCAGGCTCTCGGGAATCTCGCGAATACCCTCTTGAAGCGCCAGAGAGGACTGGAAGTTAACCAGCAACGATGACAAGGACGGAAACGCTTCGTCTCGTACGCAGTTCCCGGCGTTCTCAAGGTTTTGTAACGTCGGATTTTCTGCTTCAGCGGTTCCTCCAGGAGCGTGGAATTGGATCTGGGAGCAATCCGCCTCGGAATAGATCCAGCGAATAACCTTAGCCATCGGCCAGGTCGTCTCGCCTTCACTGTAAATGTCGGGAAGAAACAAATCCATATGGAGCACCAGGTCATCTCCGGACAACTTTTGGTGGCGAAGTGAATGGAAGGTGACTGCCTCCACAAGTGCCGATGTGGCCCGAGTGAACAGGAAATATAGCAGCGTATCGTTCTTCGGACGGTATGTACCTTCCTCGATTATCGTGTTGTTGTACTCTCGATAGAGATCAGCCAGCACTCCCAAGATGATATTCCGGGCCTGTTTGTCTTCCAGATACTCGGAAAGGCGTTCATCGAATGTCGCGAGAGCCTTCTCAAAATTCTTTGTGAGTTGGCCCTCTTCATCTTTTAGTCTGCTCAGTAGCTTCTGAAAGGTTTTGGCCTTGTCGCGGAATTCCGAGTTGCGATCATACTTTGTGGGCAATAGGCCAAAGGCTTTGAAGGCGTAGGTGACCAGCTCACCTTGAGTTGGGAAACTGATGGATTCTGTCATAGTCAGTTGGGAGGTAAGCCCCCAGCAGTGCGGGGGCTTTAAACCTGTCCGCTTCCTTATCGTTTGCGATTTGGGTTCAATTGGCCGCCGCGGTTGCCATTAACGTGGGCGTTGGCGGGATTTTTTCCATTCGTGCCGCGATTCGAATTCAGTTGATCCGAGTGGTGATTCGCGTTCTGGTTTGTGCCTTTGCTACGTGACTTGGACATCTCTGCTTCTCCTATCAGTGAATGCGATGTTGCAATCCAACTGTAGACTTAGATGCCCGTGTTCGGCTGCTGGAATTTTTGCGACGAGTTTTTATGGTGCGGGGCTGGGCTTGGCCCAGACGCCTGAAAGCGGTCATCCAGTCAGTCTCAGGCTTCAGCCCCCAGTGAGCAGTTACGATCGAAAATCTTTGTCTAGGGAAATCCGTGTTCAAGTTTGGCGATGACGCTTCTGAGAATTCGAATACGTTCGAAGCTATTCATGAAATCGATCGGCCTCTCGTTCCCGAGAACCTTTATCGGTTGGTTTAGCCAGTATTCTGCTAACTTCACGTCACCGTCAAACGCCTCAATGGCCGCTTCCCTGGCAGCTGCTCCCTGTTCTTCCAAGGTATTGGTTTGGTCCTTCACGAGCGAATCTCCATTAGGTTCTCACTGATTTCTGTAAGCATCAGTCATGTCCGTAATAATAGCCCGGCGACCTTGGCTCTGGGCTATCTAAGATCGCATCCGATACAGCTACCAATGGGTCAATGCAATCTGCCTTGATCCGAGCCCAAGCAATCCAGTCTGCAAGTTCCTCACTTGCCCTGCCATTAGTTACCGCCGATTGCTCAACTGCATCGATATATTGTCGTAACCGTTCTGCTTCCTGCCACTGCGCAGCACTCGCCTCCAGCTTCTCAAGTTGCTCCAGTTCCTGTTTCCGGAACTCCACTTGACGGTCATGCCGATCTCTTGCCTTTTGCCAAGCCAGACGCCTGCGCTCCTGTTCTTCAGTTCGGAGACGCTGCTCTTCAATCAGGTCCAATGCACCGGCAACAACTTGGTGCAACCTTTGTTCCAGCAAGGTCTTTAGCGTATCCGCCCAGCTTCTAGAGGGATAGCCGCCGATTGAAATCGTCAGTTTCCCGGTTGGGTGGTAGTCGTAATCAGGCGGCCTTGGATAATGGTATCCACTTGCCCACCGATTTGGCGATCGTTGCCAGCGCTTAATTGCCTTTTTCTCCGTTGCAGTTACATCGTGCTTGGTCCTGGCAACATGCTCACTAATGGCTATTGTTAAAGAGGTTTCGCCCAGCCCTATCAGGGTACGGCGCTTCTCAGGGTCCACCCATACCTTCATGCCCTGACGTTCAAGAGCATTTATCAGTGTGTCACCTATTAGAAGTGCCCGATCAATGGCATCGCGAGTCACTTCGAAATGGAATATTTCTTCCTGCGCCGAGCGCAAGCCCTTGTATTTGTCCCAACCCCCATTCCGCCTCAGTCGCTTGGATGCGGCCCTTATCAAGGGGTGCGGTGACTCCAGCACCTCTGGCACATCAATAAACCCTATCCGCTCTTGGGCAGTGGTGGCCTTTTTCCGCGAGGCATCGGGGTTGCTGGAGTCGTAGGTGCGCGATCGACTGAGAGGCAGGGAGTAGTTTTCAAACTCCTTGGCGGTAGGAAGCGGGAGCTTTTTCGGTGAATGGCCAGCATTGATTTTTGCCCAGTATCCTCGGGGCGGCAAAGGTATTTTGTGCTTGCGACACACTTTTCCCAAGGCAACACCTGAGATCCCATAGCGCGGTGCGACCCTGGAGACAGGCTCAGCCCAAACCTCCTCGTAAAGTGATTCACGAGTAATCGCGGCGACGCTTTCCATAGATAACATCTACTGAGCCAAAAGTGACATTTCCCATTTATAGCTGAAAAAGTTAGAAAGAGCACTTGATCAGTCGGGCTCCAAACACACCTGATCTGCTGAAGAAATCGCCGTCTTAACCTACGGGCTCTAGAGGCCATCACCTTAGTGCATGGAAAAGCAGCAGGAGCTTTCCCATATGAAAGCTTTGAACGTAGACTGTAGCCCGGATCAGCGGTTGCCTGGGCAGGAACATCACCTGCGATTACGCAGCCACCGTATTTGCAAACACTGCGCTAACGCTCCCTCGGCACCCTGCCCATGCCGAAATGCATGGTAAGGCAGCCCAAACACTCTGGAACCTGAATTCACCACTGAGAACAGCATGCAGCAAAACCATCATCAAAACCTTGTTGGCTTTATCTGGAATATCGCAAATAAACTGCGAGGCCCTTATCGGCCGCCCCAGTACCGGCGGGTAATGTTGCCAATGATCGTATTGCGTCGGTTTGACCTGGTATTGGCGGAAAACCAGAAAAAGGTGCTGGCTGAAAAGAAACGCCTGGAAGCGCGAGGCATAACCGGGCACGCACTGGAAAAAGCGCTCTCGCGCATTGCCACCAGTGGCCGCAAACAGGAGCTGTTCAATACCAGTGGCTTCACATTCGATAAGCTGCTGGCTGACCCGCCTAACATTGCGGGCAACATGATTGCCTACATCCAGGGCTTTTCACCCCGTGCGCGGGACATCTTTGACAAGTTCGAGTTCGAGGCTGAGATCGCCAAGCTGGACGAGGCTAACCGCCTTTTTCTGATTCTCAAAGAATTCTGTAGCAACGAAATTGACCTCTCTCCCAAGACCCTCAGCAACCTGCAAATGGGCTATCTGTTTGAAGAGCTAGTCAGAAAATTTAATGAACAGGCCAACGAAGAGGCCGGGGACCACTTTACTCCCCGCGAAGTCATTCGTTTGATGGTGCAACTGTTGTTTACCGATGAGGAAGGCATCTTCGCACCAGGCATTTACCGGAGTATCTACGACCCCACGGCCGGTACCGGTGGCATGCTTTCAGAAGCTGAAAAGTACATTTGCGGTGACGGTATTCACGAAGGGCTAAACCCCGATGCCCATATCGAGCTGTTTGGCCAGGAGTACAATCCTGAATCCTACGCCATCTGTTGCTCGGATCTCCTGATCAAAGATGAACCCATCGATAACCTTATCTATGGGGACACCCTGGGCGTGAAAGACGCCAAGAACAAAAACAACGGCTTCGTACCGCACGATGGCCACCAGGAGAAGAAGTTCCACTACATGCTTTCCAACCCGCCTTTTGGGGTTGAATGGAAGCCGGAAGAAGATTTCGTTCGTGAGGAGTACGACGACCAGGGCTTTTCAGGTCGCTTTGGTGCCGGTCTGCCCCGAATCAATGATGGCTCGCTGCTTTTCCTGCAACACATGATTTCCAAGATGCACAACCCGCCGAAACTGGTGGATGGCATTCATGAAGGTGGTGACGGCTCGAAAATTGCCGTGGTCTTCAACGGCTCCCCATTATTCACCGGCGACGCTGGTAGTGGCGAAAGCAATATTCGACGCTGGATTATCGAAAACGACCTGCTGGATGCCATCGTGGCCCTGCCGGACCAGATGTTCTACAACACCGGTATCTATACCTACGTCTGGATTGTCAGTAACCGTAAGCCCGAACACCGTCGTGGCAAAGTGCAGCTGATCGACGGCACCCGCCACTACAAAAAGATGGACAAAAGCCTGGGTAACAAGCGAAACGAGCTGGCCGAGGAGCATATCCGCGAGCTGGTTCGCCTCTACGCCGAACATCAGCATGAGGCGACCTCCGTAGCGCCGGTACACACCAAAGGATCATCCAGACCGGTTGACACCGAAACCCGTACCATCAGCAAGATCTTTGATAACCGTGAATTTGGCTATCTAAAAATTACGGTAGAACGCCCGTTAAGGCTGAATTTCCAGGCAAGCCCTCGCAGAATTGCTCACCTGGACGAGCAGCGAGCGTTTGCCAACTTGGCTAGCAGTAAAAAGCGTAAGGACCAAGCGGCCTATCAGGCGGAAATTGACGCAGGCAAACAGACTCAGGCCGCTATCAAGAACCTGCTGGAAGAGCTGGATGCCAACGTCCTTTATCGGAACCGAGACGCATTCGAAACCGTATTGAATAAGGCTTTGAAAAAGGCCGCCCTCAAAGCGGGGGCTCCGGTCAAGAAATCGATTCTGTCAGCGCTGTCCGAACGAGACCCAGAAGCTGATATTTGCCGTGACAAGAAAGGTAATCCAGAGCCTGATCCGGAGCTGCGTGATACCGAGAATGTGGTGCTACCTGCCGATATCAGCCTGCCCTTGCCGTTAAAATACGACAACGAAACCGGCCACGACAAGTTGTTAGCGTTGGTGAAAGATCATTGTGAGGCTTACCTCGCAGCTGAAGTACTGCTTCACGTACCTGATGCCTGGATTGACCATAGCAAAACCAAGGTTGGTTACGAGATTCCGCTGAATCGTTATTTTTATGTCTATGAGCCACCACGCCCGTTGGAAGAAATCGCTGGTGAGATAAGTCAGTTGGAGAAAGAAATTGTCGATATGCTTTCGGAGGTACTTTGATGGGTACCTACGAAAGTTATCAGGACTATAAAAACTCTCAGAACAGCTGGGTAGGAAATATCCCAAATCATTGGAATATTCAGCGAGCTGATTTCTTAACTCAAACCAATAGACTACAAGTATCGGCCGACTCCTTGGATGGAGTCGAGCTTATTCATTACTCCATTCCAAACGTTCAAGAGTTCGGGACCGGAAAAATAGAAAACGGTGATCAAATTGAATCGGCAAAACTTCTAATTTCAGAGCAACAACTTCTTGTTTCTAAACTGAATCCCAGAAAGTCGACGTTGTGTATAGCCGTACCCAACGATCAATATACAGTTGTTGCTTCATCTGAGTTTGTTCCATTGCTTGCTGGGAAAACTCACCTTGGATACTCCTACTATGTTTGGGGGTCAGATAAAATTACAAAGCTTTTATCGAGCTTGGTCCAATCGGTGACACGTAGTCACCAACGTGTAAACCCCAGCGATATTCTGAAAATTTACTGGGCATGGCCTCCTATACACGAGCAGAAAGCTATTGCTCGCTTCCTTGACCACAAAACTGCTCAGATCGATTCACTGATTACCAAAAAACAGTCTCTTTTGGACATGCTTGCTGAACAACGCACGGCTCTAATCAGTCAGGCGGTAACCAAAGGGCTTGATCCCTCGGCACCATTGAAGGACTCCGGAGTTGATTGGTTGGGAGAGATTCCAGCCCTTTGGCAGAGAGTTCTACTTGTTCGTCTTATACGGCGTTTTGAGCAGGGTTGGAGTCCTTCTTGTGAGGCTCGTGAAGCATCTCAAGACGAATGGGGAGTGTTGAAATCGGGTTGTGTCAACTATGGGATATTTAACGAACGACAACATAAGACTTTACCAATATCACTGAAACCTATTGAGTCTCTGGAAGTAAAGCCTGGCAACATTTTGATGTGTCGAGCCAGTGGTTCAAAACATCTTATAGGTTCAGTTGCAAGAGTAATCTCTTGCAGACCTAATCTCATTTTTTCTGATAAAACGTACCGAATTTCGGTCAACGAGAACTTAATTGATCCTGATTTCTTTGTTTTTGCAATGAAATCAAAGTATATCCGGGAACAAATTGAGTTATCGATAAGCGGTGCTGATGGTTTAGCAAATAACATTCCCCAGGCGTCCGTTAAATCCTACCAATTCGTGCTTCCAGAAATCGATGAGCAGAAAGCAATCGTCAAGGTACTGACGGAAAAAAGTGATCGGATTTCACTTCAAGAAGAAAAAGCAAAGGCTGTAATTGAAAGGTTGCAGGAATACCGCTCTGCCCTAATCACCAACGCCGTCACCGGCAAAATCGACGTTCGGGACTTCTGCGCATCCACCACCACTGAGCAAAGGGAGGTTGCCAATGGCTGAACCTTACCCACACCATTGCGAGCATCTCCTCGTTATGGTTTTCAACCCGATATTGAGTTGGACTAACGACCATATTGCTGAGGTCAGCAAAATGGTTTGGGAGGGCGAGTCATGAAGCTGGAAGACTTTAAAGCAGGCCATTGGCAACAGCGTTATCAGTATAAAAGCTTCGAGCCAGTACCCGTTAACCATGACTGGGTGTGGGAGGATGCCTCGATCAATGTGCTGTTAGAGAAAGCCAACAGGGCCCTCGGCGAGCTGAATGCCTTCTCCCTGATTGTGCCTGATATCGATCTGTTTATTCAGATGCACGTGGTTAAGGAGGCACAAAGCTCCAGTCGCATTGAGGGTACACAGACGGCCATTGATGAAGCGCTCCTGCCAGCCGAACAGATTTCTCCGGAAAAACGTGATGACTGGCAGGAGGTGCGCAATTACATAGAGGCCGTGAACTCTGCTATTTCCCAGTTGGCCAGCACTCCGTTGTCAAATCGCCTGCTCAAGCACACCCATGAACTGTTGTTACAAGGAGTGCGCGGCGAGCATAAGTTGCCTGGGGAGTTCCGCAGTAGTCAGAACTGGATCGGTGGTTCCAGTCTGGCGGATGCCAGCTTCATTCCTCCGCATCATGAAGGCGTGGTCGCGATGATGGGCGATCTAGAACTGTTCTGGCACAACGACCAAATTGAGGTGCCTCACCTGATCCGCATTGGCCTGAGCCACTACCAGTTTGAGACTATTCACCCGTTTCTGGATGGTAATGGCCGTATCGGGCGCTTGCTGATTCCGCTCTACTTGGTCAGCCATGGCTTACTGAATAAGCCTTCCCTGTACCTGTCAGACTTTTTTGAGCGCAACCGCGCCAGTTATTACGACGCGCTGATGCAGGTACGGACCAATAACAATGTCATCCATTGGCTACGATTCTTCCTGAACGGTGTAGCGGAAACGGCGACTCGTGGGCGCGACCTGTTCAGGGAGATCCTGGCTCTGCGTGCGAAAGTAGAGCAGGACGTTCTGGGTTTGGGAAAACGCGCCCCGCTGGCTCGCGAAGCGTTGAACGTGCTGTACCGTCAGCCAATAGTGAACGCGAAGCAGCTCGAAACCGCCTTGGAAATCACCACACCCACGGCTAACGCGCTTATTAAGGCATTGATGGAAAAAGATATTCTGGTTGAGATGACAGGGCAACAGCGCTGGCGAAGTTATGTCTTCGATCCTTACCTTAAGCTGTTTTTAAGTTAAAGTAATCGGGTTATCTTTAACTTAAGGCGCAAATAAGTTAAAGCTGCCATGTCGCCAGAAAAAGAAACAGGACAACAACATGCACAAAGAAATCGACTTCGAGAACGCCATAGAGCAGGCGCTGATCAACCAAGGTGGCTACCAGAAGGGGGATGCCACCGGTTTCGATGCTGAAACTGCCTTGTTTCCGGCAGCGGTCGTGAGCTTTGTGCAGAACACACAACCCAAGATCTGGGAGCGGTTGAACAACCTGAATGCGAGCAAAGCCGAGAGCATGCTCCTGGAAGCCCTAACCAAGGAACTGGCCGCGAAGGGCGCCCTGACCGTGTTACGCGAGGGTTTCAAATGCGTTGGCAAGTCGGTGAAGCTGGCTTATTTTGCCCCCAATACCAGTATTGATACTGGCGCGGCTGAACGTTACGCCGCGAACAGACTCACCGTGGTTCGTCAGGTACACACCAAGACGGGAACAATTCCGGATATAGTGCTAGCTTTGAACGGCCTTCCAGTTGCCACGCTGGAGCTGAAGAATACCATGTCGGCGACCGGGTGGACCGTTGAGAATGCTAAGTCTCAGTATCGCTTTGAGCGAGATCCCAAAGACCCGCTGTTTGCCTTCAAGAATCGCTGTCTGGTGCATTTTGCGGTAGATACCGAGCAAGCGTTTATGACCACGCATCTGGAGGGTAAGTACACCTTCTTCCTGCCCTTCAACCGGGGTGTTAACCACGGCGCTGGCAACCCGCCCATTGACGGCGATGTTCGTACTGCTTACCTCTGGCGTGAGGTGCTGGAGCGTAACAGCCTGATGGATATCCTCGCCCGTTTTCTGCACCTTCAAGTAGAAGAAAAAACGGTTGTGACCGAGAAGGGAATCAAGCGCCACCGCAAGGAAACGCTGATCTTCCCTCGGTACCACCAACTGGATGCGGTAAGGTCCCTGACCCAGCATACGAAAGCCAATGGCTCCGGCCATAACTATCTAGTACAGCACTCCGCCGGTTCTGGTAAATCCAACTCCATTGCCTGGTTGGCTCATCGTTTGTCCAGTCTGCACGATGCCAACAACGAGAAGGTGTTCCATTCCGTGGTAGTAATTACTGACCGCCGGGTACTCGACCAGCAATTGCAGAACACTATCTTCCAGTTCGAGCATAAGTTGGGCGTTGTTCAGAAGATCGACGAGAATACTCAGCAATTGGCCAAGGCGCTGGCTGACGGCGTGCCTATCATCATCTCGACTATCCAGAAGTTCCCCTTCATCAGTCAGGCCATCCGCACTCTGGAGCAGCAAGGCAAAGGCATTTCAATTTCGACGGAAGGCAAACGCTTCGCGGTGATTGTGGATGAGGCCCACAGCTCGCAAAGTGGTGAAACCGCCATGGAGCTGCGCAAGATCCTGAACAAGGATGGCATCGAGTCAGCCATCGCAGAGCAGTTGCTGGACATGGAAGACGAGAGCCTTAGCGAAGAGGCCAAAAAGGAGCTCATCCGAGAGCAGCTCAAACGTGCCAAACAGCCCAACCTGAGCTTTTTCGCGTTTACTGCAACGCCCAAATTCAAGACGATGGCCGTGTTTAACGAACCAGGACCCAACGGAGAAGCTCCGTTCCATCACTACAGCATGCGGCAGGCCATCGAAGAAGGTTTTATCCATGACGTTTTGGCCCACTACACCTGCTACAAGCGTTATTACAAGCTGATCCAGAAGGTCGAGGATGACCCTGAAGTACCGCGTCGCAAGGCAGCAAGGGCGCTGGCTCGCTTTGTTTCCTTCCACGACTATGAGATAGCACAGAAGGTAGAGGTTATCGTTGAACATTTCCGCACCCACACCCGCCACAAGATAGGTGGCCGGGCAAAGGCCATGGTGGTGACCAGCTCTCGCGAGCATGCGGTGCGCTACAAACTGGGCTTCGACAAATACATCAAAGCCAAGGGCTATACCGATGTGAGGTCCCTGGTGGCGTTTTCAGGAGAGATTGCTCTCAAAGAATATGCCGACAAAACGTTTACCGAAGTCGGCATGAACGAGGGCATCAAAGAGACTGAGCTACCAGATAAATTCAACACTGAGGAATATCAAGTGTTGCTGGTCGCTGAAAAATACCAAACCGGCTTTGACCAGCCACTACTTCACAGCATGTATGTGGACAAAAAGCTGTCAGGCATTCAGGCGGTACAAACGCTGTCGCGTCTTAACCGAACAGCCAGGGGCAAGACAGATACCTTTGTCCTGGACTTCGTGAATGAGCCGGAGGAAATCTACAAGGCGTTCAAACCCTATTACGAAGTAACCACCAAGGAGGAGGATACCGACCCGCAACAGCTCAATAATCTGGCCCATACACTTTCCACCTGGCAGATTTTCACTGAGGGTGAGGTGAGCGCCTGGTGCGAGATCTGGTTCCGTAACCGGCTGAACCCGACTGGTGGCGAGCACAAGAAGCTGAACAGTCTGATAGATCTGGCTGTTGAGCGTTTCAAGAAACAGAGCGAGGAAGACCAGGCTCTGTTCAAGGGGCAGCTGGTCAGCTTCCGTAACCTGTACGGCTTTGTTGCCCAGATTATTCCTTATCAGGACTCGGACCACGAGAAGTTGTACACCTATTCTCGCTTCCTACTCACTAAGCTGCCTTACACCGCCGATACGCGCACGGTACAGGTCGATGACGAGGTAGAGCTGAAATACTACCGACTCCAGAAAATCAGTGAAGGAGCCATCGATCTGAAAGTCGGCGAGCCGGAAGCCTTGTATGGCCCGACCGAGGTCGGTACCGGGCAGGCAGAGGAAGAAGTGCAGTTATCGACACTGGTCGACAAGCTCAATGAGCGATTTGGTACTGAGTTTACCCCGGCGGATCAGCTCTTCTTCGATCAGGTGAAAGAAACCGCCGTTGCCAATGAACAGTTGCGCCAGGCCGTCATGGCCAACAGCCTGGAGAATTTCGAACCGGTATTTAATAAGCAGCTTGAAAACTTGTTTGTCGAGCGGATGGATGGAAACGAGGACATCTTCATACGCCTGATGAACGATGCGTCTTTCCGCAATATCGCTTCTCAGTACCTTATGCGGGCTGTGTATAACCAAGTCAAAACAAGTGTTGAAACGCAGTAACAGAACAAGAAGGGACAGCGTCCGTTATGAAAGCTACAGAAGCCAAGTTACTCGACTTCCTAAAGAAGTCGCCACAATTTGTCATTCCGATCTACCAGAGAACGTATTCTTGGCCTGAGCAACAGTGCCGTCAACTGTGGGACGACATTATGCGAGCTGGTACCAACGATGGTATATCAGCACATTTCATTGGCTCTGTGGTCTACATCGAGAAGGGGCTTTATCAGGTGTCCAGTCAGTCGCCATTGCTGGTCATTGATGGGCAGCAGCGACTTACCACCACGATGCTGATTCTTGAAGCGCTATCTCGACACCTTGGAGATACAGAGCCTTTGGAGGGGTTTTCCGCTAAGAAGCTGCGCAATTACTACCTGCTCAATCCGTTGGAAGACGGTGAGCGAGCTTACAAACTGCTATTGACCCAGACCGACAAAGAGAGCTTGCTGGCGTTAGTCACACAAAAACCGTTACCCGATGGCGGTTCTCTTCGCATCCAGGAAAATTTTGAGTTCTTTAACAGCCAGATTGAGAAGCTTAACGGGGAGCTGGAAACCCTCTGCCGGGGGCTTTCCAAACTTATCATCGTTGATATTGCGCTGAGCCGAGACCAAGATAATCCTCAACTGATTTTTGAGAGCATGAACTCCACAGGTAAGGCCCTGAGCCAGGCTGACCTGATCCGAAACTATGTACTGATGGGACTGGAGCCGGAGCATCAAGCCCGACTCTATCGAGACCATTGGCGCCCGATGGAGGTGGAGTTCGGACAAGAAGGCTATGGAGTTTACTTTGACAGCTTCATGCGTCACTACCTCACGGTTAAAACCGGTGAAATTCCACGCTTAGATGAAGTGTACGAGGCTTTCAAACAGCATTCACGTCGCGCCGAAGTGGCAAGTGCTGGTGTCGATTCGCTAGTTGCAGAAATACATGCTTTCGCCCAGTATTTTTGTGCGATGGCATTGGGCAAGGAGACTGACAAGCAGCTCGGAATGGCATTTAAGGATCTTCGCGAACTCAAAGTCGATGTGGCGTATCCGTTCCTGCTGGAGCTGTATCATGATTACCAACAGGACTATCTGTCTCGCGATGATTTTCATAGCGCTATTCGGCTAATCGAGGCTTATGTGTTCCGTCGTGCCGTTTGTGCCATCCCTACAAACTCACTGAACAAGACCTTTGCAACCTTTCACAGATCATTGCTGAAGAATCGTTACCTGGAGAGCATCAAGGCTCATCTGCTTGGTTTGAGGTCATACCGGCGTTTTCCGAATGACGAAGAGTTCAAAAGGGAACTGGCAGTACGCGACCTTTACAACTTCCGCAGCCGGAGTTACTGGTTACGCCGCCTGGAGAACTTCGAGCGCAAGGAAAGAGTTCCGGTCGACGAATACACCATCGAACACATCATGCCGCAGAACGAAAACCTTTCTGTTAAATGGAGAGATGAGCTTGGTCCCGAATGGAAACGTGTGCACGAGACCTGGCTGCATACACTGGGTAATCTGACTCTTACGGGCTACAACTCAGAGTACAGTGACCGAGCCTTCATCGAGAAGCGAGATATGCACGGTGGTTTCAAGCAGAGCCCTCTCCGCCTCAACGATGGTCTGGGAGCTGTAGAAGCATGGAGTGAGGACGCTATTGAGACTCGGGCTTCCAAGCTGGCACACGAAGCTGTTCGGGTTTGGGCGGCGCCGGTACTGCCAAACGACATCCTCGATACCTACCGGAACGTGCCTGCCAAACCGGAGGCGTATAACCTGGAAGACCATCCTCAACTGGCAGACGGGAGCCCAATGCGCTCTCTATTTGAGCAGCTTCGCAAGGAAGTTCTGGCGCTCGATCCAAGTGTCACTGAAGAAGTCCTCAAGCTTTATATCGCATTCAAAGCCGAGACGAACTTTGTCGATGTAGTCCCGCAGAAGACCCGGTTGCGACTGTCCTTAAATATGCCATTTCACGAGCTGAGCGATCCGAAAGGTTTAGCCCGTGATGTAACGAATCTCGGACGTTGGGGAAATGGCGATGTAGAAATAGGTTTCAGTGAAGGGTCTGAACTGGCCTATGTGATGGGGCTCATTCGACAGGCATTTGAGAAGCAGATGGGTAACGATGCTGATTGAATATCCCGTATGGACCGGGATGAAACGGATAGGCTTGCACGGTATCAATGAAGAAGATCTCCTGGAGGACCTTCCAATTGCTTCACATACCTATCTAACCTGGATAAATTACCGTCGAACTCGCCAGTGCGAGACTTTTCCAAGTCAGGTGGAAACGGGATAAGGCAAATAAGATGGACTCGACATGGGAAGAACTCTTCGTTGCACTGGAGGCGTTCGATGACGAACAAATAGAACAAAAACAACGGGGATTGAACGACTTCAATCTGCTCAGCTCGGTTCTGTCGGTAAATGACGAAGTCCGGCTTCATACCCGGTTTATCTATTCACTGCTGGATCCCAAGGGGAAGCATTATCAGGGAACGCGTTTTCTGGAACTCTTTCTACATGCTATCGGACGACAGGATTGGTTGGATCTGTCATCCGTCACTGTTCTGAAAGAACATTGCCCGGATGGTCAAGGAGATCAGATTGATATGTGGATAACCGATGGCAAACGTCAGATCGTCATCGAGAACAAACTCAACGCGCAGGACCAACACCGGCAAGTGGCGCGTTACCTGGAAGTGATCAATGCCACAGATCCGGCGCAAGCAGACGACACGCTGTTTATCTACCTGACTAAAAATCGACACAGCCCGTCTGCCTTCGGTCTCGGTGGATTGACGGTTTGTCATCAGACATTGCGTTTGCTCAACACCTACGGACAGCCAGTCGCTCACTATCAAAATCTCAGTTACCGAAGAAATACACGACAAAACAGCATTCATGCCTGGCTGGAGTCATGTGTGAATGCAGTCGACCGGCAACCTAATATCGCGTGGGCGTTGCAGGATTATCAGGCAGTGGTAGAAAGGGCGACAAAGGAGTATGTGAGCAAGGTGAAAACGCTAAAAGAGGTACTCGATGAGGGGATTGCTGAAGGAAAGCGACACCATGAGCAAGCGATCCAACTGGTCACAGAGTTACCGACCATACACGCAAGCTGGCTTGAGCAAGCATTAACAACGAATTTGGAAGAGTTATTCGAGCCATTTGTCGCTAATGGTGCCATGACTCGGATCGGCCCAGAAAACGTTGAGTTGCTTAGCCCCTTCGTACATGCCGCCTTTCAAAATGATGCTTCAAGCCTACTGTACGCGCCTAGATTTAATTTTTTCCGACCGGGTAATGGGACACGGAACCGGGGTGCTTTCTATCGAATGGAGACCGGACCATGGGCAAAGGAGGCAATTCTTATGCTGTTTTACGGCTCCCAGTTGCTGCATGTCGGCTGCCTGCTTAAAGAACATGCTAATCGCTCTGTGGAGGACCAGATGCTAACTCTGGAACTTTCAGAGCCTGCTGCACTGGCGAGCAAGATATTTCCTCGGGTTATGACATACGCCGAAGCCCTTGAGTACCAAGGCATCATTCATCTTGCCGACTTTTCCAACAGCCCACAACGAAGAATTCTGGGCCAACTTTTAACAACCTTGGGTTGTGCTCTTGGT
>Ga0307934_1000594_pt1 | contig 26047 bp, 48 predicted proteins | sample OrgLakmetageno90_FD_201838 | JGI IMG/M metagenome (GOLD analysis project Ga0307934, IMG submission 201838) | Saline water microbial communities from Organic Lake, Antarctica - #90 | ecosystem: Environmental > Aquatic > Non-marine Saline and Alkaline > Saline | place: Antarctica: Organic Lake...
ACCCCACTCCCCGATGATGCGCCCTACTGGTAGGACTCTAGCACCATTACTGGTCAAGTGGCTTCGCTCCTCTGCGTTGGTTGCAGACTCGATGAGCTGCTGCTAAAGGGCTGTCCACAAGACCTGCCAAAAGATGATCAGCGTCGATGGGCTGCCCCTCTAGGAAGGGTTCCTTACACAAGTGGCAGTGAGTAGCGTTTTCCTTTACCCTCTTTGCTTCTTGTCGATAAGCGTAATTGTATAACTGAGATTTCTTCCTAGTATCTACACGAGCGTCTGCCGCTCTAGCCCTGCGCTGCCGGTATTCCCTCTCGTGGGGGTCACACCTAGCATTTCCTTTTGTCAATATTCCGCAAACTGCGCAAGGTTGTGGCCACCTACCCATCAGGGACTCGTCGAGTAAAAGTCTTTTGCGTTGAAAGTTACTGCTAGAACGCTTGGAACTCTGACTAGGGCAGTACCACACCGAGGGCAGGGAAGGTTCGGGTCTTGGGTAATGGGGTGCGTCACGCTTTGAATGAGGTTACACCCTCGGCACTTGTAATCGTAATTTGGCATTAGTGTAATCTCACGACCTTACCCCTGCTAACTTGAACCTCTAGAAATTCTTCTTGCTTGGTGTAGGTAGTGTCTTTCCTTATCTTCTTGCTCGCTTGCATAACCTCGCCAGTGATGATCAGTGCGTGAGTCCACTCGTGGTTGAGCATAACGAAAATGTTATTAGGCAGGTGCGTAATGAACTTTGTCTTGCGAGCTGAGAAGTGAACCGTCTCAAACGGAAACCTCTCGCCTTTCCAGTTGTGTTTAACTTCGACTTCTATGTCGTAGTTGCCCTTTGGCCCGTGAGCCAGTAGGTCTATCCCATAAGGGTCAGGGTTCACCCTAGCGATAATGTCGAAAGTGCTTAGCCACTCGATCACTATCTCTTTGGCGTTGTCGTCTTGGTCGTAAAGCTTTTGGTCGAAGGGCTTCACTTGTCCCACTCACCCGACAGGACAGCCAGGTCTCTGCGAGGGTCGTATCCCTCACCGACTACCAGCGAGACGATTCCTGTTGGCGTGTTGCCTCCCATACCTGTTCTGTCAGCAAACCAGTGCGAGCCACCATCCATAGCTGGGACTTGAAGCCACAGCGTTTGATTCATTTGCTTAGCTGCGAAATGGTGATAATGACCTGTTATCAGCACGTCACTTTGCCCGACTCCTGTTCGACCCAGTGCCTGACCGCCCATCCATTTTTGCACGTCCCGGATTTGGTGACCGTGAGCGAAGCCGACAATCGTTCCGTTGAAGTTGCAAGCAAGGGTTGTGTTGTCTCGTGCTGGGAAGCGTCCTGTGACGTGCTGAAGGTCGGGACTCTCCTTGCAGATATCTAGCACCTGAGAGACAATCTCTACCTGCCACGAGTCAACAGGGTCAGTTAGAAGCTGTCGGTGCGACTCATCGTGGTTGCCGGGGACGACTGGTATCACTAGGTCTTCAGTCAATGGTGCAAACGCCTTTACCCACTCAAGCAAGATGCGTCGTCCCACTCGGATTTGTGAAGTAAGGTCTAGGTCTAGTCGCCCTGCTATTCTTCCGCCCTGAGATACAACGCCCTCGATGCAATCTCCAAGCTGAGGCAATGCTATCTGACCTACCCCCCGGTCTTTTATTTCTTTGTGGCGAAGGAGGCTTGCTTCTAGTCCACGTCTCACACGCCCGACAGTGCCTTGTGTGCCGTCTCCTGCGTCTTTGCCCCACTGAGTGTCGCCGATGTTGTAGATAGCCGTTAGGTTGCCGTATGTTGGCTTGGCAGCACGAGGAGGTCGCCACTTCTTTATCTCTGCCTCTAGCTCTTTAGGGTCTAGCAGAGTGCCTCGAATTGACGAGGGCTTTAGGCTTACTCGGTAAGACTGCAACCACTCACCCGAGCGTGTCTCCCACTTGGAACGTTTGACGCTTATGACCAGCCACTCTGCCGGATTCAGGTCAAACTCTGCAAGTAGCTCGTCGGAGCCAGACGGTTCGTCCTTGCGAGGCGAACTCACAAAGTATCCTCCGTTTGCATCCAGTTCTAGTTGCGGACGCCAAGACTCTTTAGGTGCTGTTTGCCTTCGGTCGCTGCCTTGGTTGGATAGTGAGTTCAAGTCCTCTAGCATCTTCTAAGCCTATCCCCTGTAGCAAGCGCAGGCTTGAGTGCGATGTTTGGTTATGGTCACGTCTGCCAAGCTAAGCCCCTTGAGCCGGAGCTGAGTTGACAAAGTGCTGGCAGGCCAAGCCCGAAGGTCGGCTAAAGCTCCGATGAGTATGTCTCTGTCGTTTGGTTCGAGTTCTGCTAACTGCATCTCTACCTTGCAATAAACTGCTTTGCTTTGCGGTCTTGCTAAATCTTCAAGCATTTTTGCTCCTTAGATTGTCAGGTCGTTATCGGTTGCGATTAGCTTTTGTGCGATCTTGATTAGAGACGGATGGTTAGCCAAGCTAAGACCTGCCTTGACGTCTAGGTATTCCGCTAAATCTAAGCGGATAGACTCTAGGTCGGCGCTCCAAACTAAATCGTGACGCAACAGTCCAGATGCCTGCTTGAAGTCGTTGGTTACCTGCTGATATTGCTTGTCCTTGTTCATTTCTCGTCCTCGTCGAATAGGTATGCAATCAAGTCGTCAAGAAACACAATGTCTTTAGGTTCGCCAATAGCAGGCTCGCTCACAACTGCAATATGCTGCGCTAAACGGATGGCACGCTGGCGCTCTGCAAGTTGTCCTGCCTTGTACCAAATTTGCCCGTTCGTTGCGATTAGTTCGTTGATGCTCATTTTGTCCCTTTCGTGTAGGTGTAAAAGGTAGCTTGGTGAGGGTGAAAAAGGTAGTGCTTACAATCGTTTAGCCCTCTAAACAATCGCAAGGGGTTTGATAACACTTGTAACCAATCGGTTACTATGGCCTTTGTGTCGTAAAAGTTACATTCCACTATTGTGGAGTCTTGTGCATTTTTGTGGATGCTGGCTTTTATGTTTTTGTGGATTGTCAGGAAACTACCGCTTTCGGTATAGTTCTGACATAAGTGGTAATTAGGTGCAAAGTATGCACTGGCTTTCCTGCCAATCTCTGACCACTTTTTCTTAGTCATAATCTCTGACCGTGTTTTCTTAGTCATCTTGTGCCTCCTTACATCTTGTCTAGTAGCACGATTGCCAAAAAGAACAGCGCAAAAATTGCCATACCGACTGCCATCCCTGCGGAAAATAAAAGCCAATTCAGCGGATTTCTTTCCTTGCGGTGCTTCCCGGTCATTCTTGCCCCTTCTTAATGGCTGCCTCTATTTCCTGAGCAAGAAACGGGTAACTTAGTGTCTGCAGAATGTCTCTGGTTGCAGCTAGGTCTTTCATTACCTTTATGATGCGCTCACGCTCTAGCTCGACCCCAGCGTCGTAGCCTAGTGTCCAGTAAAGCTTGTTGCTGTCGTTGCTTTCATCAGCCAACTTGTGCCTCTCTAATTGTTATAATTAGCTCTGCAATGCCGTAGCAGACTGAGTGGTCGCACTTGCCAGACTCTTGAAAGTCAAAACAGATCCTTGCTTGAGCCATTTTGCTTATGCGCTCACGCTCTGCCTCGACGCCGGCTTCACGGCCTTTTGTCCAGAGGATTTTGCCGCTTATGTCTTTCATTTCAATCATCCCTTAGCCTCATCACTTGCTAGAAAGTTAGCTAAGCTTCTGATCTTCTCGACACGAAAGCCCGACCAAGTTTTGCGGTCAGTGACAACTATCGGTGCAGTTGTGTGACCGATGAGCTTGAAGCGCTCTAGCGCCTCCGGGTGTTGCGTTAGGTCTACCTTGTCGTAGATGATGCCTAGCTTGTCCATTAGCCTCGTAGTAGCTGCGCACTGGACACACGATGGCGTCGTGAATACTTGCACTGGGATTTTCATACGGAAGCTCCTGTCGTGTTTCGGATTTCTTCTTTTGCCCTGTTAATTGCAACGAAGGCGTAGTCGTAACCCCTCGACTCAACCTTGGTGAGGGTGAGGTGTCTCTTTAGGCTTACCTCGAAAGACAGCTTTCGGGTCGCAAACTCTGCTCCGATTCGGATGCCGTCCTTGTAGGCTTCGTCAAGCTGCTTAGCAAAAAGCAATTCTGCAACTTCGTACTTGAAGTCTGCCCAGTTTCTAATCTTTAACATTCTCTCCCCTTAGCTCTTTGGCTGCCCAACGAAAATGCTCCGCTGCGATTAGTTCGTCTCGGTTGTGCTTGATGTTAGATAGTTCGTCGAGTGCGTAAAGGCACGCTTCAAAGCCAAGATTAAACGCTGTCATTTCTAGCAGGTCAATATGATGTTCGACAGTCTGCCGGGTTTGCTTTAGCGCTGCCTCCATTCTGGGTCGCCTCCTGCAATCTTGTAAAGCTCGCTTCGGTCGATGCGAATCAGGCGAGGGCCAAGTCGGGTGCTGTCGATGCGACCTGCCTTGATGTAGTTGCGGATTGTGTTTGGGTGAAGTCCAAGCTCGGAGGCTGCCTCCTTGATTGTGACCATTGTGTCCTTGATGTTGGTTGTCATTTTTCTTTGTCTCCTAGTTGTAGCGATAGATAAATTACTCCGGCGGCCAGTAGCCAAAAGGTTAGCCCGATCATCTCCATTAGTTCACCTCGGCTAGTGCTTTGCGGAAGTTGCGGATTTGGTCGTTGACTGAGCGAATGAAAGCGGTTGGGACGTTTAGTGCATATCCCTGCTTGCGCTGCTCTAGTGCTATCTGAAGTCTTGTCTCTAGTTCTTGCTTGTTCATTGTGTGTCCCTTCGTTGGTGTTCGTTGTAGTTAGATTCTACTATCGAATGACAACAAGTGTCAAGCTTATTCGCAAAGATTCTTAAAAGAATTTATAGAGGCGTGATAATGATTGTGCAACCGGGCTGTCGCTCGTCGGCGTAAAACTTGTAAGCGTGAAGCTCGACGACCTGAGAGTCGTCTGCCCAGACGTGCGAGTCCTTGGAGGTGTCTCCGGCGATGTTCTGCCCGATGCCATCCAAAATACTTCGACATAATTTGTCAACGTCGGGAGGCACGATTGGGAGGAACCGCTTTTTTATTGTCACAGTCTTAGGACGAGGTAAGAAGATTCTCACCTCGACCTTGACCGGGCCAGTCAGAAGCTCGTCGAGTTGTAGATTGTGACAAGCGACTGATACTGCCTTCCGCCAAGGTTTCAAAGTCTTGGCAGACGCTTCGACTACTCGTCCATTGAAAACCCTCTTGGATCCTTGTGGAGCAGGTAGTCCGAAGACTTCTATTGTGAGCATTAGAACGGAGCGTCAGCCTTGAGCTGTGCGTTGTTGACGTGAACCGCTGCCGAAGTCTTAGGCTCGTTGTCTCGGTTTGTGTATTCCTCAATCTTGACCGACAGGTCTCCGGTGATTGTGAACGTCTGACCTTCTTCGACTCGCTGGTCAGTCCAGATTGTAAAGTAGCGCTTTGCTTCTTCACCGTTGCGAAGCTTAAACTCCTCGACAGCTCGGAAGCCGTAGCCCTCAATTATCTTGAAGACCTTGGCGTCCTCGATGATTATTTTTGCCATTTTTGATTTACCTTTCGATGTGAGCAGGATTGCAGCAGTCACTCTTGCCACAAGTTCGAACCCCCGGAAGCACCGTGAGTCCGTCGTCGTGGATCGGCGTGACCATATCTTCCGCAAAGTGTCCGTGCCACACTATGCAGTTTTCTATCTTTTGTAATTTCCTTGCACGACAGGACTCGCAGCGTTCGTGCGTCTTCCGGTTGGCGTTAGCCTCCCAAGTCCAACCGCAACGAGTGCATTGAGTAATCACAAAACCGATTATGACAGACAGCGCCGACAAAGTGCAATTGTGTTCCCGTGTTGGCACTTAGGAGCAGGAGCGCTCAGCGCCTCCTGTGAGCGTTGGTCAGCTAGGAACTGGTCTTTGTAAGCCAAGTCCTTGCTTCGTCGCTCCTCGGTAGCAACACGAGCCTCTGAGGAGGTTATGAAGTTTTCCCAAGCATCGGCGTTTAGCCAAGACGACGGGTACTTCGTAAACTGTGGCTTGCGATAGGGATCGTCCTTGTATGCCTTGACCCCAGCGATGATGCTTTCAAAGCTTGCTCTTTTCAAAGCGCTTCTAAAGTCTTTCACTGCTCGACCCTTGTCAATCTTCTTTGGGTAAAGCTCCCAGAACTGATTGAAGCTTTTTACAAATTCTTCTTCTTCAGAATCTCGCAAGTTAGGTAATGGTTTCTTTTCAAGGTTATTTAATGGTTCGGGTGGTCTGTACACCGCCCCCCCTGTGGTCTCTACACCGCCCCCCTTTGTCGTAGATGCCACCCCCCCTTGTGGCATTTGTACAGGGGTGGTCTGTACACCGCCCCCTTTGTTTTTTCGGTGATTTGCGCTTCTATCGCACTCATCGGGGCAGGTAATTTCAACGTAATACCTGTTAGTAAAACCTTCCCTGCGTTCTTCTCTAAGTTCGCCGAGTGCGATTAGTGAGTCGATGGAGCGCTGAACTGTTCTGCGATTTATTCCGCCTGATAATCTGCCAATGGTTTCAATTGCAGGCCAAGCTCCGTGTTCGCCTTCAAAGTTAGCTATGGCAATAAGTACAAGCCTGTCTGAGTAGGTAGCCTTGGAGTGGTAAAGGGCTAGTGCTACTGCCGAAATACTCATTTCTTTAGCCTCTCAATCTTCTCATAAAAAATCTCATTTTCAAAGGCCAAGTGCTTATGGAAACACTCCTCGAACCAGCGAGTGCTGTGGATATCCTTGCAGTCTCTACATTCCGATAAGCAAGGCAGCGCCCTTCTACCAGCAAAGTTATCTAGACAAAGCTGATGCAGATTTTTAACAATCAACTCATCCGAGATATTTGAACCCCAAGACTTTAGCTCCCGGCTGTATTCAAGGTGTGCAGCATCGGGCTTAAATTGCTTGCCGTCAATGTCCTTGTCCTGAAACATTTGCATCAAGTGAAGCTTCAACCTAAAATCATCTAAGTAAGGTGATTGTTCCGCTTGTGTGTTGTTCATTGCGATATTGTGAATTGGTTTCTCTGTGCGGATTGCTATCGCTTCAGCTCTAAATGCGTCATTTCTAAAATCGTAATGCTCATAAGTGGCATTGGCTATTTGAGAAAACCACTCAGCTTTTTTTGCGTGCTGTGATTGTCGACCTTTGATATTGCCTGTTATTCCTACATAAAGTAGGCGGCCTTCGCTATTAAAATAACGGTAAAGACTTGTTTGTTTCATTTCTGCCTATCTGATGTGGCAGAATGATAACTGCCGACATCCTCATTGTCGGTTTTGCAGGTCAGGGGTTTACGCCTCTGGCCTGCTTCCATTCTATCACTTACCATCCGCACCGCTTGTGGCAGCGTAACGCTGTGCATAGATCCTTCTTTTTGTTGCGTTGATTGCAAGTTGTCAGTGTAAGTGTCGCTAACTGTTGGAGTTGGAAGATTCACTTGCCCCCCCCCCAGCCGGTAGCGTAACGCCCTCAAGCAAGATTCGCAAAGCCAGCTCAGCCTGTTGCGGAACTACACCGTTGCCACACGCCTTTAGTTCCTGATTGCGAGTCAGTCCGACACCTGTAACCCAGCCTTCTGGTAGCCCCATCATCCACTCTGTGAATAGCGATGAAAGCCTGTGAGCTCCATCCTTGCCGTCTGGCTTAGTTGGCAGCGGTGCTGGTCGGCCTAGTGCGTGTTCCCAGCGTCTGATTGCTGGCTCGAACTTGCCCCATAATGTTTTTTCGACTGCGGTTGCAATCCCTCTACTGGATGCTGAGCCTGAGCCGGAATGGTTTGCGCCTTTCCAATCCAAGGCAGTGGTGGTTGGGAGCAAGTCATTTACTACGGTTTCCCTTACATTGGCGTATCCGCCTTTGTGTTTATTCAAAGCTTTTTGCTCAGGGGTTCGGGCTGGCAAGTAATCCATTGTGTTCGGGGTCGGAAAGTAAGTCATCATTTGACCGCTTAGGGTTACTTGTCCGCCTCGAGCCTTTGATTTATCTTCTGGCTGGTGTCCTCGTTCGGCTTCGCTAGCTGCTGGAGTTCTGAGGATAGGCAATGATGAAAACTCGGAATCTGTTATGGGGAGCGCCTGCGTCGGCAGCTCGTAAACCTTGCCATTTCGCATCGTACCCGAGGTCTGCCAAGTCTCCGAGAACAGCTCCCAATGCTCGCAAAGCAGGTTCGCTATCCCCTGCTTCTCCCATACACCACGGACAGTGTTCCAAGTCTGGGTTGGTTGCGCTTGCGCTAAGTAATCCTCTGACATTTTCAATGACCACCAATCTAGGTTGTAGTTCTTCTATTGCTCTTGCAAACTCAGACCAAAGACCTGAGCGTGTTCCTGTTCTTAGTCCGGCACGCTTGCCAGCTAATGATAAATCCTGACAAGGAAAACCGCCAGTAAGAATGTCCACTGGCTCCACCTGAGTGAAGTCAACCTTGGTAACATCACGGTAATTTGGGACACCCGGGAAGTGAGCTTCAAGGATTGCGCTCGGTGCTGACTCCCACTCACAGTGCCACGCAACTTCTGCGCCTGTGACATTGACAACAGCATTGTCTAGTCCGCCGTAACCGCTAAAGAGCGAGCCAATCTTCATAGGTTTTCAAGTTTTTCGTACTCAGCCCAAGCCTCGGATGCAAGCTTGTCTCTGTCTCCGGCGGCGTAACGACCTGCGTGAAAGTAGATTTTCTTGAACCGTTCTGGTATCACCTTCAAGGTCTTGGTTATCACCTTGACCTCTGGCTTTGTGAAGTGGCTTCGGTAGCTTATGTCGTTGCGCTCCGCCTCTAGCTTTTGCACTAGGTCGCTAAATTGTAGATTCACTTTGTGTCCTTTCGTTGTCGTTGTGATGATTATGCAATCGAGTAACAATGCGTGTCAAGCTTATTTCAGAAGTTTTTTACGAGTTTCTAAATCAGGTAAGAAGGAGGCTCGCACTCGGTCTTGTTGCCTGCCTTGTCTAAGGTGTACCAAGTGCTTCGGGTTGTGTCGAGTATCGGATGCCCCAGCGCTGAGAACTTGGACGCCTTGTGTCCGTAGTCTCTGGCATACCCTGCGATCAGAGCGTCCGATTCCATCCTGCCGTTGTACTCAGCGCAAACTAGTATCACATTTTGCAAGTTATCTAACACTTTTGAGCCACCCATTCCCCTGTTCTGTATATGGTGAGGAACAAGCTGGTCGGAGTCGCCGCAGTGCCAGCACCAAAGGTCACGCTCACGAAGTTTCCTTGTGTCTGCTGCCTTCAAGCTCGCAGCTCTGACTGGATTAGTTTCGCCTGAGTACCTGAAGCCATAATCGCCGTTTCTAGACTACGGATTTTTAGCCGGATACGATTCGCTTCTGCCTTCCTCAAGTCCCGTTGTAAGCGAACGTCGGCAGCCTCAAGACGTGCCAGTGCGTTTCTGTCCGCAACCGTGCCTTGATGTTTGATAAAAGCCCTTTGCTCCGTAGTGTCTAGCAGGTGTTCTGCCTCCGCTAACCTGACCTCGGCTTGGTAAAGAGCTTCAAAGCCCTTTGTGTTCTCCGCTGTCAGTTCCGTTAGTGTCGCTTGAATCTCTGAGGGCAGCACTTAGCACCAACAAGTGATGAATAAGTTCTCGGTTCCAGAACCTTGCTTTGTCGATCTGTCCGTTCCGAGCTGCCTCGAGGTAAGCGTGTTCAATTTCCGCCACCTTTGCCCATTGAACTGAGAGATTCGGCACGAAGTTTTATCCCTTCCAGAACAGCCTTGGGATAGTCCGCAGCCTTAGCTTGTGCATAGAGCATCCTTAGAGTTTCTACGTCTTCCAGATTAGCAGCTTCACCTAGTAGGTCACGAACGTCACGAGGCTTAGAGACCTTCTCCATCTCCTCTCGAGAGGCAAGCGAGCCTGTTTTGGATGCAGCATACCCGGCAAGCATTAGCGCTCGGCCCACCGACGACGTTTCGCATACCTCTAACGCCGCTTGTCCTTGTGGCCCGGAACCTCCGTCAATCTCGAAGGCGTGTCCAGTAGCTTTGGGTATGGCAGCAGCTTGGTCGCCTGCCGTCAAGAAGATTTCTGTCTTGACAACCCAAGTTGACACTGCTCGGTCTTGCGGTGTGGTCAGGTTGTGCGTCACGATCCGTCCGTCTGGCCAGTCGGCAGCGAATAGCTCCAAGCGCTCGGCGACAGTTGCATACTTACTCAAATCAAATTTAGCCATTATTCTTCGTCCTCATTTTCTTCTTCGTTGTCAATAAATTTCCAGTTGTCTGCCATCCAAAAAGGAGCAGTTAGTCCCTCAATGTAAATCCGTTCTAGCAGTTTGTTCTTGTCCAGTACCACGCCGGACACTGCGCCCGTAACATAAGTCTCATCCCTAGCGATAGTCACCGTGTCGCCTAAAAAAACGTTCATTACTTCCCTTTCTTGTTTACCACTAGGTAAGGTCGTCCGCCGTTGCGAGCTTGCCTAGAGGCTACACGAATTTTTTTGCCCTCGTGTTCGAAGTAAGCGTGCTTGGCTTTGCCCATCACCGTTAGGACTTGTGACTTTTGCTTGAAGAACTCTGACTCGGCTTCGTCAAAAGCCTGTTGCGCTAGGGCTAGATTGTGTACTCCGTCTACCTCGACCTCCTCGTCGTTTATGTCGGGGTGCATTTCTCTGACTGCCTCGTAAGTAGAAGCTGAGCCGTCCCAGTCTGGAGCAGTTCCTTCGGTAACGTGCTGCCAGAATCTTGCAGCTTGGTCAGTCAAAACATCCTGCTCGAAGTCGTCCCACTCGACCCAATGTTCGACCCAAGCCATATTGACCACGCCAACAATGACCGCTCGCTTGATTCCCATTACGGACATATAGAACCTCACCTGCTGGATGTAAGTTAATGGGACTTCGTGCCAGTAGTTGCGTGAAGTCTTGACCTCGACAATGACCCACTCGCCGTTGACCTTAGCTAAGCCGTCGGGATTGGCGTGCATAAAAGGTCGCTCGTTGTTTGAGTAGGTTCCAGTGGAATAGATTTCCCATTCTGGATGTTCCTCTTGCAAGAGTTCCATTATTGGTTGCTCAAACTTTTGCCCGAATCTAATCGCCCAATTCCAAACAGGACGTGCTTCTATTTGTCCTGTCTTGACGGCCCATAAATAGTATGCGCTTTGCCAAGGGCTGAGTCCCATCGCTACGCCAATCTCGCTTCCGCCTAATCCCTCGGCTCGTGCTGCGTGCCACTCATCGCTGCCCGGATTAAAGACTCCGACTAGACTTGCGTTATTGAATTGCTTTGGTGTGTGCAGTTCCATATTTCTCCTTTGTTGGCTAGGCTGATTCTATGTCAAAGCACGGACACCTTTCAAGTCTCTATATGAGATTTCTAAAGCTGGTCAATTTGCACGATCCTGATTGCCAGAAGCTTCCAAACGTTTTCTTCCCGGAGGACATAAGCGATCCAGAAGCTAGGGCAGTTGCAACCAAAACCGCAAAGGCAATCTGCAAGGCTTGCCCGATGGTTGACGATTGTTTTACCTACGCAATGGAGACGCATCAGCGCTATGGAATTTGGGGAGCAACTTCACCGCAAGACCGTTAAAAAGACAACCGCACCACCTCCTGATTGCTCAAGAGACAGTGCGGTGTTAATATTTTGATTAGGGGCCGTACTAGGAATCGAACCTAGACTTTAACCCATATCCGGGCTGTCTCTACCATTGGACTATGCGGCCTTGTAGTCACAATACTAGCACTCTTTGCGATTTGCTTTGGCTCTGGGCAATGGTTACTCTTTGCTTATGACTAACTTTCAGGCTTACGAAAAGCTAAAACTTGCAATCGCAAACGCTCCTGCAATACCACCTTGCCAGACAACCGACCCTGAGATTTGGTTCTCTGATAACGAGACAGGAGTCCACGATTACAGGGTTGCAAAAATCTTTTGCAAAACTTGCCCTGTTAGAAATGAGTGCCTTCAGTATGCCATCGTCGCTAACGAGGTTCACGGAATCTGGGGAGGTCTTACCTACAAGGAGCGCAGGAAGCTCGCTCCTAAAGGTTGGCAAAAAAAGTGAGGGCTGCTAAAGAACACAACAACCTGCGTCTTGCAATTCTTGAGCTGCCGACGACAACATCCTGTCAAAAACTCGACCCCGATATTTGGTATCCTGAGCAAGGGCCAGCGCTTGCCATAACTATAGAAGCTAAGCGCCTCTGTAGCCTCTGTCACGTCCGAGTAGAGTGCTTGGCTTATGCCTTAGCAGCTAACGAACGTCACGGAATCTGGGGAGGGCTGAGCGCCGACGCTAGGAAAAAACTTAGAGCGACTTCTTCGTAATGATAGAAGTTAGCACTGATAGTAGTGCTGATCCGAGTGCAATGCTAAAAAAGCCAACCCAGTCAACTGCAAATAGCCCTACGGTTCCTCCACCGAGGAAAGCCAGTCCTGCCTGAGCAAAAGTCTTTACAGCACGCTCTCCGGCACTGTTGATAAATTCTTTACTAAACATCTCCATTAGTCCAATCTTGATTGTTGTTTCTTCCGTCTTGCCACGATGCACTTACAGTGTACGCTGTTGTGATTATTGAGATAAGCGATACGCCGCCTGTTATCAAAGTGACCCCGACTCCCCATTGGTCAACTAGGAACGTCACAGCACCGAAGATTATCATTGCGAAGCCGAGTCGATACGATCCAAAGATTAGCTTGCGACGAAACTTCCAGCTTGCTCCGGTTGCGGACTCAGGTTCATCCTTTAGGAAGAACACTCCGTCAAGCATTTTTACAAGGGTCTTTTGCAACATTCGCATACCTCTCGTACGGGCTTCTTTACGTTAGCGAGAATTAGCTTGTATACGTCAACCTTGTCAGACGTTACGCCAAAGACGCCCTTCAGAGTTCTTGACGCTGTGACGTGGACGTGAGGGCCAGAACTTTTGCCAGTGTTACCTAGCAGCCCGACTGTCTGACCTTTGCGGAGCTTCTGCCCGACTTGGTAACCCGGCTTAGAATCCATATGGCAATATCCCAAGAACCAGACAACGCCGTCTTTATCCATCGCAGTTTGAACGACAACCCAACCAAGAACATCTGAAAACTGAATCAACCTAATCGTACCCTTGGCGATTGCAGGTATTCGTGTGCCTCTTGGTCTTGCCCAGTCTGTCCCAGAGTGCGGTTGCATACCGTTTGCTTTTCTAAAGTTACTCATCTCGCCATAGTGCGAGGTTATGTATTTAGCATCATAGACTAAGCGCCAATCAGCAGTGCGATCAGAGAAGCGACTCACTTTGACTTCCTTAATTTGTATATTTTAGCCACGAAGCAAGCTCACTAACCCGACTGCGACTGCTCCAAGTGTTGCGCCGTAGACTCCGTAGACGAGGCGAGCGATAAGCTCGACCTTTGCTAAACGAGTTTCCATATTGGCAACCTTTTCAGGCAGATACTTTAAGCCACGCAGCTCCGCAAACATCTCGATCTGGTTCTCGTTTACTTCCATAAGTTTCTCATAAACTTGAACATTAGTAATGCGAACTGATGTGCCTTCTTCAGCCATTATTTGCCGCCTTCAAACTGAGTTGCTTCCCAGTCAATTATTTCTTCATTCCACGAATAAATTAGCCCGTCGTCTGGGTAAGGCACTGGTGATTCCCATTGGCAAGTTTCCTCGACTAGCAGCCAAGAGTCATAGGGCTTAGGCGAAATGAATGCGTCACGCTCTGAGTCGTAGGTAAATCCAACACCTGCATAGTTGAACCGAATGGTTGCGTTGTAGCTAGTCTGAATCCAAGTGCCGCCAAGGTTGTCAACCAACCAGTCGTAGCCCTCGTTAGGGAAAGCGTTGTTAGTGACCAACACTCTAGTTACAATGTTGTCTTCGTCTAGTTCTGCAAAGTTTGCCATTATGCCGCATACCTAACTATTACAACTCCTGAGCCTCCGTTACCAGAAATGCTTCCAAAGGTGCCATTTCCGCCGCCGCCTCCGCCTGTGTTTATTGTTCCGTTTGTCGACTCAATTACACCGTTAATCGTGCGTCCACCGTTCCCACCGCCATCAGTGCCTGAACCAATGGTTTCTTGATAAGTTCCGCCGCCACCGCCGCCAGCTCTAGAAATGGAAGTGCCAGTTATTAATGAAGATAACCCTGCGCCACCATCTCCGCCGTGACCTGTTGCATCTGTTCCACCCGCTTCACCGACAGAACCAGCGCCACCACCGCCAGCACTCGCAATTGCCGCATCACTTGTACCGTTAGCTGCTAAGCCTCCGCTAAAGCCCTCATTAGTTGTTCCGCTACCGCCTGCTGAACCTGTTGTACTTTGAGTTCCGCCGCCACCGCCTGAGCCGCCATCGCTGCCAGTTCCCGACGTTGCACTTGTCCCAAAGCCACCCCCGCCACCGCCTGAGCTAGTAACAGTTGAAAAAGTGGTATTACTACCATTAGTGCCGTTAGTTGTTGTTGCGCTAGAAGCTGCGCCACCTGAGCCAACTGTAATTGTGTAGCCTTGAGCCGTTACGGAGATAGTTGATTCTGCACTAGCTCCGCCGCCCGAAGATTCCCCAACGACGCTACAGCGATAACCGCCTGAGCCTCCTCCTCCAGAAGGATAACCGTTATTAGAAGAACCACTACCGCCGCCGCCTGCGATAACCAAATACTCACAATTCAAGTTCTTGGTAGGTGTGAACGTGCCTGATGCTGTAAAAGTATGTATCCAATAGCCATCGGCCTCAGTAATAGTTCCACCAGTAGCGAAAGGGCCGGTAGCGCCACCTGCTGCTGCGAGTATCCCTAGAGGTATCACGCTAGGTCACCTATCAAGACAGCAGTTGAAGAACTCAAGAACAGTATCGAGGCAGCAGCCCACTGTGAGGCTATCGTTAGCGCTGCGTCTTTTGAGTTGACTGTGACGCCTGAGCCTGCAAAGGTAATCACGCCTGTCCCGATGTTCACGAAGTCCACCCTGTCGCCTGCGCTGAATGTTGCGCTTGGAGCTGTAAGAGTGAAAGTTCCGTCGGCTGTTATCGTTTCGCCTCTGTCGCCAACTGCGAGAGTGTAGGCAGCGGTCTTGGCGTTTACCGCCGGAGTGAGCAAAGCTTTGTCGTCAAGCTGTGACTGAATCCCAGAGGTTACGCCTTCTACATAATTCAGCTCGGTTGCGTCTGCTGTCACACCGTCAAGAATGTTCAGCTCTGCGGTAGTTGCCGTCACGCCGTCAAGGATGTTTAGCTCTGCTGCTGTGGCTGTTAGGTCGCTTATCTGTGAGGCAGGGATTGTAACTGCGCTTAGGTCAACGTTTAGAGTTACGTCGCCGGTTGTGCCTCCGCCACTAAGGGCTGTCCCTGCGACTACCGAAGTAATATCGCCAGGGTTAGACACTGCCACCCAAGCGCTGCCTGAATAGTATTGAAGCGAATCCGTGTCTGAAAGAAAAGCAAGCATCCCCTCGGCAACATTGTCACCTAGCGCTGTCGTTCTAGCTGCTGCGTCTGCATAAACTTGCACGACTTGATTCTGGATCAAGCTTTGAAAGTCGTCTGCCTCGACTACTTCGCCTACTGCCCATAGTTTCCAGCTCATACTAAACCGCCGTAATGTTTCCGATTAGTCGGTACTCGTCTGTCGCCACACAAAGAAGTGTAGCCGCTGAATACTGAGCGCCGATTGTAAAACTGCCCGATGTTGTGGATGTTGCGTCTCCTGCCACCGTTGCCGTGTCTGCCGTTATTGTGACCACGCCTGCGCCGTCTGCAATTATGTCTGCCCTAGCACCGACCTGAAAGTCCGTGCTTGCGTCTACAGTTACAGTCGTCGCCGAGCCGTTGGTAAATCTGATTGTTTTATTTTCGTCTGTCGAGGCAAGCGTTCTAGACGTCGTTGCGTCTGTCACAATTGTGGTTAGTTGGCTTGCCTGAGTATCTACTCCCACCCAAGCGGAACCGTTGTAAACGGTAAGCAAGTTTGTGTCGTCAAGGTAAGAAAACATTCCCTCCGCAACGGTAGCAATCCCACTGGTTCGAGCCGAAGCATCGGCAAATCGCATAATGGTTTGGTTCATTAAATAGGAATTGACGTCGGCTGCTGCAAGTACCTCCCCGGCGACCCACACTTTTTGTCCAGTCAAGTTACTCCTAAAAACCTAAAATGTTGTTTGAGGATAGTCTACCAAACACTAGGTCGGATAGAGTCCAAGGGCTTTTTTCAATCGTGCTAAAGCCAAGGCTAAGGATGTGTTCAACAGTCGACACCGAGTGGTCGATGCGAATAATCTCTGCGAACTTTGAAATGGCAGGAGCGATGCCGTTAGGCGTTAGCTTAATTTCTACGACGTCGGAAAGCTCCAAGGCAAGAAGCTGCGCCTGTTGAGCTAAAGTTCTCCGGTCAAGAATTACGTCGACCGAATTGAAACGGTACTCGGGGTCTTTGTATTTGTTGGCATAAAGCTTTGAAAGCTCGACTAAATCTGAGTCGTTATTTATTAGCAAGCCCGTTTGATTTAGACCAAAAATCCCGTAAGTATCTATCGAGTCCAACGCACGAGCAACCGCTTGTGTCCCTGTAATTTGTGAGGTCAAAACAATTTCGTTGTGCAGGTTTTCCGAGCCATACTCTACGACGATGTTTGAATATGGGACGCCTGTTCCGTCGTCTGCAAAAGTAAATCCCTGCGCATTGGAAGACGCTCTCCTGTCACGGAAAACAACCGAGCCTGCCTTTGAAATAAAGAACGAACCCGGCTCAGATTTTTCAATAGTTCTAAAGTAAGCCAAAGCGTTCGTGTTCTCTGGGATAGTGTCTGCCCCTAGCTCCATTGCGCCGACCTCAATGTCTCTTTGAGCTACAGGCCAAGCAAGTTCTGGCAAAGACAAGATCGTGTTTATTCTGTCGCCACTTTGTTGCACGTCATTGGTTCTTGTAAAAATAAACTGACTCGCAAGTGAAGACGTTGCGTCTGAACACGCAACCGCAACCGTGCTGTCTCCGCTTGGTTCATAGAAAAGATTCCAGTCGTCAATCAAACCAAAGAATTGAACCACCCCACCGGAGCTAATTCGGATTTGTCGCTTAGGTATAATCTGGCCAAAATAAGGAGAAGCTGCAAACTCAGGGTCGAAGGTTCTGTCGTTGTTTAGCAACACAACATTTGCAAGCCCTTGGTCGTACTGATCGAGCTGTCTGTTCTTGCCTCGTTGTATTGAAATGCTTTTGACCTTGGCTGTCACGTCGTAAAAAATAGCGCCTGACAACGGAAAGCTTGAGTTGTCTAGCAACCCTTTTGTCTCGCTGTCGAGCGTAAAAAACGGAGCAGTTGGCGAGGTTACGTTGAAACCAATTTCGACTAGAGGTGTAGGGACTGCCATTAGAGCGGACTCACAATAACTTGTCCGCCGCCTGTGACGTACTTAGCAACAGTGTTACCCAAAGACTTTCCAACCATCGCTAGAGACTGCGAGGTGTCCGCCTTGACGTTGATGTTTATCACAGTACCGACTGCGGCTTCAGGGCTTCCGCCTGCTGTCAAAGAGTTTCTGCTAGACCTGATTTCTGCCAAGGTACTTAGAGCAGAAGCTCGTTGAGCAGCACTAATTGAAGCTAGGTTTGCATAGGCATTTGCCCCTGCAATCCTGTCGTCAAGATAACTAAGCACTCCTGCCACGTCGCTCGCTGAGTCAATGAGAATCCCAACTCCGTTTTTTATGTCGGAGGAAGCACCCTGTGTAACGCCCGTGCCGAGTGAGCCGCCGGGCATAGTTGCGGCTTCAATTTCTTTTCCGACAGCGAAGCCTTTTACCTTTTCAAGCTTGGCTAGGAACTGGTCAAGAGTGCCACCAAGACCGCCAAACATTCCGTCCATATCTTCAATATCTTCTTGTAACTGAGACTTGATTCCAGACACCGAGTCGTGTAAAGCCACAGCAGCCTGCTCAAGGGCTTCGGCAAGCGTCGCTTGTTGTTGTACCAATGCGACTGCCAAATCGCTCTGAGTGGTCGCATACAGCTGCTCGAGAGCAGCAGTAGCCAATCCTTGCTTCTCGTAGATTTCAGCCGCTAAGGTATCCATCCCATTTGCCGACTCAGTTTCTAGTGCGTCAAATAGGTTCCGGAGGTTTTCTTTTGTCTCAGGAGTTGACTCAAGGATCGCACCTGCAAGCTCGTTACCTGTTTCAACTCCTGCCGAAACAATCTGCTCAATAAATGTTTGCGTGAAACCCTGCGACGCTAGGTCGGCTGACTTAGACAGCAGCCCCTTAGAGGCGTCCAGCTTGGCAGTCATTGAGCTAATGAGTCCATCGACAGACTTGTCTTCGCTGCTGTCGAACAAGCGCCCAACGTCGACCTCTACTGCTGAGCGGTATGCGTTGCGCAACCTGTCTTGCGAACCTTGGACTATTCCTGCAAGCTTGTTGTCAAACTCCGTCTGTAGCCTCAGAATTGAATCGGCGTAATCCTGATTTGCCGTCGCAACCGTGTCGTTGTAATTCTTCTGCGCTGAAGCAAGCTGCTTTTGCGAGGACTTTATCATTGTTTGAACACGCTCGAAAGCAACATCTTTTGCACTTGGGCCTGTAGACACTCGGCTTGTTGATGGTGTGTTGTAAACAATCGGAACTCTAGGCCCCCACTTGTTACCGTCCCAAGTCATTGTGAACCAAACTTCTTCACCGGGTGCGCCGTAGAACGAGGTAAAGACTTGGCCCGGTCTTGGGTTGCCCGGCAAGCCCTTGTTCTGACCAGTAGGAGATGCAGGTATTAGCTCACCCGGAGCCATAATCTTGACCCCGGCCAAGCGCAGTGCCGCTTCCGTAGCTGCGTTTAGCTCGCCTGTTACTCCACCAAGCTTTAAATTGTTAAATCTGTTTAGCTCGCCTGTTGTTCCGTCAGTTGCCCTGTTGACTTCTCTTTGCTTGTTCACCATCCCGTTTAGGGAATTGACAAGTCCAGCAGTGGCAGCAGCAGCAGCAGCGATAATTATTGCTAGTCGAACATAAGGGTTTTTGCCGACTGCGGTGTTGAAAAGTATTTGAAGAACAGTGGCTACCTTTATCACTGCGTTTAGAGCGATGATGCCAGCAGACAGCCCAGCGATAACACCAATCATCTTACCAATGACTTCGATGTTGTCGACAATGGAAATTATGAAGTTAGCGACGTTTCTAGTTGCGCCCTCCCAGTCAACTCTTGCCAATGCTGCCGTGAGCTTTTCGCCTATCTCTGGAAGCAGGTTTTTTACTATTGGGATTAGCTGTTCAAGCCTTGGAGCCAGCTTGCTTCCAATGTCGATTCCAACGTCGGCAGCGGCAGAGCCAAGCAAGGAAAGCTGAGCGTTGAAACTTGTTAGCTGCTTATCTGCAACCGCCTGCGCAGTTCCGCCTGCGTCCCTTAGCGCTCCTTCGTAGTCTCGAAGTGCGCCTCCGTTATCTATCAGAAGCAAGATTCCAGCACGAGCTTGCTTAGTAAACCCAAGCTGACTTAGTGTTGCAAGTCTTTGCTCGACGGTCATATCTCCGAGTGATTCCGTGAAGTCGTCTGCAATGTCTGCAAAGTTGTTCATTTTGCCGGAAGCGTCAAAGACAGAAATACCTAAATCTTTAAACTGGTCTGGAACCTTTTGAGCTTGCTCGGCCAATCCAAAGATTGTATTTGTTAGCTGCGTTCCTGCAAGCTCACCCTTGACACCTTGATCGGCAAAGACTGCAAGCGCAGCAGCACCTTCGGCGATATCCTTTTCGACAGACTTAAGTGCTGTTCCTGCCTTGGTAGTTAGAGAGGTTGAGAACTGCTCAATGGTTGCGTTGGCTAACTGAGAAGCCCTCGCCAGAGTGTCGGAGACGACAATCATATTTTCCATATTCGCAACAGCGTCGTTCTTGATGGTCAAGCCAAGAGCCGACTGAGCGTCTGTCAGTAGGTCAGTGGCAAGCGCCATATCGAACATTCCAGCCTGCGCAAATTGCGCCACAACTGGGAGGGCAGAGATTGAAGCCTCTGCATCAAGTCCAGCGGATGCTAGAAAGTAAAAAGATTCTGCCGCTTGTTCGGCTGAGAAGGTTGTGACTAGAGCTACCTCACGGGCAGCCCTTGCCATATCGTCCTCCATAGTCTTCGTGAGGTCGCCCATAATGGCTTGGGACTTGACAAGCGCTCCGTCAAACTTTGCAAACTCACGGACTGAGGCAACGGCGATCGCAGCGGTCGAGGCAGCGATTGCAGCTAGTGCAACACCTGCGCTTTTAGCAAGGTTGTCAAGGCTAATGCTTGCGTTCTTGATTCCCTTGTTGTCAAAGTCGGAGACAATCCGAATCTTGATAGCCATAAGTTATGCCCTGTCTAATTCTTGACGTTCGAGTTTAGTTTTCTTGAAATCTGGATTCCAAATTCCTCGGCTATCTTTGAAACCTTCGCTTCAATCTCAGGCTTGCGCTTTAGGACTCGCTGCCACAAGAAGCGTCCCGGCTTGCCAAACATCGAACCCAGTTTCCTGTTGAACGCCTTGCCCTGCCCGTTGTAGATGTAGGAGTGATAACCAACCGAGTTAGAACCCCAGCCCTTTGAGACTGCTCGTGGCGCTCTGCGCTCGATGCCTGCAAGCTCTGCATACTCAAAACCGTATTGGTTGCCCATTCCGTTGCTTCGTCCTTTACCCTCGATAAAGATAAGGTCTTTAGGTCTTAGGCTGACACGAGCCTTTACATCGACCCCTGACCAAGCTGTCCGTCCATCGTGGAACATTCCCGGCATAGCGCTTTGCAGTCTGGCTCCATCGAATGAGTTGATGGCATTTTCTATAGGATTAAGGATTGGGTTTAGCTCGCTGTTTAGGGCTTTTCGTAATGCAGGCAAAAGGCGTTTCTCTGCTTCCTTCAGCGCCCGAATTGTTTCTTTGTCTCCGGACAAATATGTCTCTGCCATTTTTTGCTCCTCTGCTTCTATTCTACCCAACAAAGAAACCCTCCCCGAAGGAAGGGCCTCTCTATCTGGCTGGGAGGTTTTTAGCAACCATCCAGCGGTGCATTGTCCAGAGCATCCTTTCGGATTCCTGCATCAAGACACTCGGGGCAATACCTGTTTCACAAGCGATTCCTGCTATGAACCAATGAGCGGAGGAGTCGCCCAACCCTATCATTTTGGGTCGGAACCAGCTCCAACCATATCGACTGATTCTAGCCACTTCTCAAACGTAAGCTTCGTCTGGTCAGTTCTCTTTTGTGAGTGCCAAGCCAAGAAAAGCGAATAACTCATTCTTGGGTCGTTGCTCATAGCTGAGATGCTGACTCCGAACTTATCCTCGAACGCAACCATATCGGCAGCGTTGCAAGTTGTGTCCTTTACTGCTCCGTCTTCGTGTGTGATCTGTAGATTTATTTTCAACTTATTCTCCTGTTGTTATGATGTGGCTTTAGTGATTGAACCGCTTAGTGGGAACGTGACGCTAAACGTGGACAAGTCTCCGACAGCTCCGCTTACAGGCGATAGAGAATTTATGAGGTAACTGCCAGCGTAGCTAGGGGTTGTCGCTGAAACTGTTGAGCCGTTTCCTGCAATAAGGGTTATGGTTACAAGCGTTCCAACTAGGTCTTCGGTTAGAACGGTATTTAATGCACCTGCGCCAAAGTCAGTGTGAAAGTCTAGAGACAGCGAGCCGGACTTTAGCCCTCCGACAACCTCAGTGAACCCGTCAGAAGCAAAGTCAGTAACATCAACTTCGGTTGAGGTGATTGTAAGTTCTGCACGAGCGACGCTCGCACTTACGTCTGTTCCGCCAATGTCGACGTTGTTTCCGGTAACTACATACTTAGCCAATTTATTCTCCTTTTATTATGCTACAGCTTTAGCGACTGAACCTGACATTGGGAATGTCACGCTAAAAGTTGAAAGGTCGCCGACAGCTCCGCTAACGGGTGACAGGGAATTTACCAAAAAGTTGGCAGTGTAGCTAGGCGTTGCATCGGTAGGCGCTGTCCCGTTCCCTGCAATCAAAACAATTTGGACTAGAGTTCCAACCAAGTCTTCAGTTAAAACGTCGTTTATGCCGTCTGTTGCAAAGTCGCTATGAAAGTCTAAGGACAATGAGCCGGACTTCAATCCGCCGACAACTTCAGTAAAGCCTCCGGAGGCAAAGTCGGTCACGTCAACTTCGGTTGAGGTTATGGTTAGCTCTGCTCTTGCCACGCCTGCACTTACATCCGTGCCTGCGATGCTTACTTTGTTTCCTGTTACTACATACTTTGCCAAGTTGTTCTCCTTTTATGCGTAGACGGTAACAGCGAACTCCGCTGCTAAGTAATCGCTTTCGTTTACAGTTATAGAACCAATGTTAGGCATTGACTCGACAATTAGGTCTTGGCAAGCACCGCTCAGTGTTCTATTAGATTCTATCGCACTCTTGCAAGATGAGTCTCCGGTGGGTTCTGAGTAAAGGTCTAGATACCTCTGAGCCTGCCTTTCAGCAGCTCGCCCGACAATCACTCGGACAGTAAACGAAAAGATGTTTAGTCCACCCGAAAAGGCTTGGTGATACTGAATAGAGTTCAGGCTTACGATGGCAGCAGGAGGCGACACTTGATCGGGTATTTCTTCAAAGACCCTAAGCCCGGAGATGGTTCTTAGGTTGGCTGCGATGCCTGACCTAATTGCAGCGATGCTCACGCAAACCTGATTTTTCTGTAGGGGTTGATTAGCCTCTCAATGTCCGGGTCAAACTTGCTAACCCTAACAACTCCGATATCTCCAAAGCCCATTACTCCACCCGGAGAATCGTTGCGCTTGAACAGTCTCGAAGCAAGAAGGACGGTTGCTTGCTTGATTGCTATTGGCGCTGAGGCAAACCCAAAAGTCCCTTCGACTCTGACAGTGACCTCTAGTCCGCTTCTAGGCCAGTAATAATCTCCGACAGCACGAAGGCTATCAAACGGGACAACCATTCCTCCTGCGATCCCGTTTAGTGGCTCTAGCTGGTAATCGGTTGAAGTCCAAGTCTCGTCATAAACTCCGTCTGCTGCCGTGCTTGTCTTGATTGAAACTAAATTTGTAAGGTCGTCAATTTGGCAAACGATGGAATCTTCCGGTGCATAAAAGCGGTGCGTCTCTGTAGGGAAGAACTGTCGCTCTGTCGATTGGTCTATGTCTCGACTAGCGCTTTCGATTGCAAGCTCCAGCAGGTCGTCGTCGATGGTGTCGCTCACTGGGATTCTAAGAGAAGCCTTGACCTCGTTTAGAGTGCAGTATCCATTTGTAATTGCCAATGTAAACCTCCAAGCTCTAGTCTAACTTAGTGCCGATAGATAGCGAAAAGCCCTCACCATTTCTGGCAAGGGCTTCTCTCAACGAAGGAACTATGAAGACAAACAACATAGCTTGCTAATCGTAGCATAGCGAAACCCTGTTAGCAATCTACAAACTAACAGGGCCTCGGTCTAGTTCGTTGGGTTAGCTTGCGCCACCTACGAAGTGCTTAACCTCAGTGTTTGAAGTTAGGTCGCCATCAACACGAAGAAGGAATCTCCAAGTTGTTAGGTCGTTCTGGAAAGCGAAGTCTGTTGACGAAGCAACATCCAAGCCACCTGCAAGGCGAACCTTGTAGCTATCCATTGAACCTGCGATTACAGACTTCTCGCCTAGAGCGGTGTCTTCCATATGAGGATTTTCTAGAACGTTGAAGCCAGCGAATGTATCCTGACCTCCGGGGCCTACCTGTGAGATGTTGTATAGGTAGTTTCCAGCGGTGTCCTTTAGCTTGCGAGCTTCACCGATTGACTTGGTGTTCATCATCAAGGCCATTGAAGGCTTACGACGAGTAGCTGCATCAACCGAGTAAATTAGGTCAATTAGGTTGTCGGCAGTGAAAGCACCTGCAACACCAGTCGCACCAGTCACGCCAGCAGCAGATGCTGTAACGATTCCGTTTGGCTGTGAAGAACCAGTTCCAACAGTTAGTGCTGCGTTTACTGCGTAACCAATTCCCTGTCCGGCCTGACCTGCTAGGTGTGCGCCAAGGTTGAACCCTGCGTCCGACACTAGCTCGTTAGCTGCCTGAATGATTCCACCGTACTTGAAGGCTCCAAGTGTGATGCTTGCATATGTTGGCTCAACATCGTCCAGCTCTGCGCCTGCGCCCTTGAGAGTCATTGCAGAATAAGCTGAAAGAGTTGGGATAGTCAAATCTTCGCCAGAAGTTGTCTGGATAATTTGAGGAATCTCAAGCATTGGGCCAACGGAACGAGCAACATCAAAGACCTCATCGTAGAACGACTTTGGTACTGTGTTAGCTGAAGGTGCTAGAACCGCACGCTTTTCAAAGGTGTGGTTGCGCTGTTCTCCACGAGCCATTGCTCGGAAGATGTCAGACGAAGAACGCTCCTCGGAAACCGCTGGGACAAATCCCTTGGCTGCCAATGATGCTTCTACGTTGCGCTCCTCGGAACGCTGAGCGATCGTGATGCTGTCGTCCGCCTTGCGGATGTCAACTTCGATTGCGTCAATCTTTGCTAGTTCAGCACTGTCTAGTCCACGACCTTCAGCTTCGGCGAAGTCAATAACTTCTCGAACCTGCGTAATAAGGTTGTTGCGAACTTCGTGCTGAGTCTTAATGAACTCAGACATTTAGTCTCCTTGTTAGGTAATTTGCATTTAGGATGCAGTGGCGTTAACGCTCAACAGCAGGGTCGGCAGAGCTGACTCTTATCCGATACAAATAGTTTACAACAGGTGCGCAGGTGTAACCCTGCGGATGGTAGCAGTTATCAAATAATAAGCAAGAACATTTAGAAACTACTTATCACAATTAGATAACAACTAGTGTTTTATTCGAACACTTGTTCGGGTGCGTGTTCACTGGGCAAGACCCACCATTTCGCTCAGGTCGGACGTTCGCTGTGATGCCTGCGTGGTTGTGGCTAAGAGTAGGGTAAAAGCCGTTAGCGAGGCTGCTAGGTGTGTCTGTGTGGCTGTTTGTCTTTCGTTGTCAAAAGGTGTTATCGAACAAGTGTTCTAGTTAAAAAGGAAACCCCGACGGTTCCAAGAAGTCCGTCGGGGTGAGACTTGATGCTTGGCGACTAGCGAATGTCAGTCGGCTTGGTTACACGAGTCTCTTTTTTAGCCCTCTCAAATGGAGCGCTTTCCGTCACCACGTCTTCGCCGTCGCTGGCTTTCGGTGGAGTCTCAGAGTCGAGTGCAACTATTGCATCGGCCCACTTCTCAACGTTGACTCGAACTACTCCGCTGTCTGGGTTTCCTGAAGCGTCAAGAATTGCCTTGACGATTTGCTCTTTGTTAGCCATTAGATACCTTTCATTAGAAGCTCTAGCTTCTTCTTTTTTAGCGCAAGCAACCCAAGGTCGCCAACGACGATCGGCTCGGGTATGACTTCGGCTTCAGGAGCTAAAGTTGTAATCACTTGATTTAGGAGTTCTTGTTCTTCTCCGGTTATGTTGAGTCCGTCTTCAATCTTGCCGAGGGCGTCTGCTAATGCGTCGACGCTGACCTCTGCTCGCTGAGCTGCCTTTTCAAATCTACGAACCGACACGGTTCCAGCGGTTGCAGTGTAAGCAGGATTTCCGACAAGACTCACTTCGAACAACCTCACAGAGTTTAGAGTTCGCTCCGAGCCGTCACTCGACCAAGCGTCCCCTCCTGTGGGGACTGAGAATCCAAAGCTCATAGCGTCAACATCTCCACGCCTAAGAAGCTCGGCAACATCCCGGCCTCGGCTTGTGTTAGGCAGGACGCCGCCAACCATTAGTCCCTTGTCGTCTTCGGTAAGGCTTAGGGTTTTTGCACGAGTCGATCCAAGAATCTCTCCGGAGTCGTGGTTCCAAAGAAACTTGACATCGTTGCGAGACTTTAGCGAACGCTTGAAAGCGCCTTGCGCTATCCGCTCGGTGAACGGAAGTGGCAGGCTAGGGGAGTTGAACATCGCAGCGTATCCGCTGAAGTGCATCCCGTCTGTTTCTTCCCGAATCTCAAAGTCGGTCGTTGTTACTCGTTGCTCAATTCCTGACACTGTTGCGCCCTTCAATTAGTCTTCTTTGAGTTTACCATCTTGCTTGCTTTCGGACTAAAGGTTGCAGGCTGAATCTTTGGTTCTTC